>Ga0207710_10000158_pt1 | contig 72527 bp, 79 predicted proteins | sample KBSS24metaG_FD_184400 | JGI IMG/M metagenome (GOLD analysis project Ga0207710, IMG submission 184400) | Switchgrass rhizosphere microbial communities from Kellogg Biological Station, Michigan, USA - KBS S2-4 metaG (SPAdes) (version 2) | ecosystem: Host-associated > Plants > Roots > Rhizosphere...
GCCCTCATCGCCCAGCACCGCCGGGTCGACCAGCAGCGCGTTTAGCTTCATCGCCACCAGCTCTTCGGGGGGGATCGCGCTGGTGACCTGGCGCAGCTGCCAGCCGGCCGCTTCGGCGCGCTTGGCGAGCACGGTGACGAAACCGGTATCGCCATCGATCACCGCGAGGCGGATGTTCTGCTGGGCGTTCACGAACGATCGGCGCCGCGAGGGGTGGGTGGCGTCTCAGCCGGCAATTCGGGCGGGATTGTATGCGTCGGAGTCACAGAATCCCTGCGTTAACAGGATTTTCACAGCTTACTCATGCCGAAATTGCGGCAAAGGAGGCTTCTCCGGGAGGCCGTGCGCTAGATTGCCGAGCCGTGAAGCGCGTCGCCTCAGCCCTGCTCTCGATCTGGGCCCTGATGCTGGCCGCGGCCCCCGCCGCGTTCGCCGAGAACGGCGTCGGCCTGGCCGGGCCGACCACCGACAAGACGGTCACCTTCTTCTGCTTCGGCGTGATCGCCTTCTTCGCGGCGCTGCCGATCGTGCTCTCGCTGATTCAGCGGAGCCTCGAGAAGCGCAAGGAAGCCCGCAAGGCCGACTTGTCCCGCTTCTCCTAAGAGAGCCGGAACCCGCTCAGCAGGCGTTTCTCGGTCTCGCCCTCGACGCGGGCGACGACTTCGACGCGACCCTCCAGCGGCGTGCCGCGGATCTTCGTCGCCAGCAGGTCGTCGACCTGGAAGATCCCGGCGGAGTTGTTGAGATCGATCTCGATCCGCACCGGGTGCTCGTCGCCGGCCTCGATCCGGACCTCGTCGATCGCCGCAGCGGAGATCGAGTGGATCCCCTCCTGCCCCGCCTCGAGGGGGATGCGGCTGCGGCCCTGGGCCATGTCGAGGGCGTCGGCGACCCGGACCACCCCGCCCTCCAGCGTGTAGGGCTCGCCGCGCCGGCGGTGGCCGATGATCGCGTGAAGGATCTCGCTGGCGACGACGGTGCGGAGCGGCTGTTTGTAGGCGCCGGCGAGCAGCCGGTCGAGCGCTCCCTCGGCGAGGAAGAGGCTGTACTCCTCGTGGTCGGCGCGGTGGATCGACATGCCGACGTCGTGCAGCAGGGCGCCGCCGGCGACCACCACCTCGGCGTCGCGGGGCGACATCCCGTGGTCGCTGACCATCGCCGGCTCGACCCCGGCCCGGACCAGCAGGCGCAGCACCCGCAGGGCGATGTTGAGGACGATCTGCATGTGGACCCAGGAGTGGTCCGACATGCCGAGCCGCTCGGCGTTGACCTGGGCCATGTACCACCAGGCCCGCACCTGCTCGTCCCCGTTGACCGCCTCGAGGAAGCTCTCGAGCTTGCGGTTGCCGCGGGTCGGCGCCCGCACCGTCGCCTCGGCGACCGCCTCTTTGGGCGGTTTGCGCTGCGGGCCTTGCGGGTCGGGCGCTGGTACCTGATCCTCTGCCATCGGCCGCATCGTGGCAGCCGCGGCGGCTGGGAATCCCCCTGGTCAGCCGCAGATCGGCCAGGGGCTGGAGCCCGAGCGCGAGTAGAGCAGCGCCGCCCGGTAGTTCTGCTCCGCCTCCGAGGCAGCGGCCGGGTCGCCCTGGCCACCGACCGATTCCCAGGTGCCGTAGTCGAACTGGAACTTGCCGCGGTAGCTGCCGTCGGAGGAGACGGCTGCCGGGTCGCCGCCGGACTCGCAGGCCGCGATCGATTCGAGGGTGCTCAGCGAGACGCCGCCGGGAAGGGCGGCGAAGGCTTCGCGGCGCTGGCGGCGCTGGGCGGCCCGTTCTTCGAGCCGGATCCGCTGGGCGGCGACGTGGACGAGGTGCCGGAAGCGGGCGATCGGCTCCTGCAACGGCGGCAGGGTCAGCGCCTTGGCGTCGCCGATGGCGGGGCCGCTCGGCTGGGCGCTGCCATCGCCGGCGGCCAGCGCCGTGGCGGGCACGGCCAGCGAGATGGCAAGGACAGGGACGATATGTGAGCGTTTCGTAAGCAAGCGCGGAACCGTGGCGGGGTTCCGGCCGGCTGAGTGTGCGCGCCGTCACAGTGCAACCCGACTTGGAGACGATCGGCACTTGCTCAGGCACGAATGCGCCGTTTCGGACAGGAGGTAATTCGGTGGCCTGCGGCCCGAATCGCCATGATCCCGCCCGTGGCCAAGGGACCGACGACCCGTCTCCTGCTCGCCTGCCCGGACCGGCCGGGGCTGATCGCGGCGGTCAGCGGCTTCCTCGCCGAGGCCGGGCTCAACATCCTCGACGCCGACCAGCACTCGACCGAGGAGGGCCGCTTCTTCATGCGGATGGTCTTCGACGCGGTGCCGGCCGGCGACCGCGAGGAGGTGGAGCGGCGTTTCGTCAGCGAGCTTGCCGACCCGCTGGAGATGGATCACCGCTTCGCCGAGTCCGACCAGCGCAAGCGGGTGGCGGTGATGGTCTCGCGCGAAGACCACTGCCTCTCCGACCTGCTCTGGCGCTGGCGCAACCGCGAGCTCGGCGGCGAGCTGGTCGCGGTCGTCTCCAACCACCCCGATCACGCCGCCCAGGTCGAGGCCGTCGGCCTGCCTTTCCATCACGTCCCGGTCGAGCCGGGCGGCAAGGAGGAGGCCGAGCGGCGCGTGCTCGAGCTGCTCGACGGCGAGGTCGAGCTGCTGGTCCTGGCCCGCTACATGCAGATCCTCTCCGACGGCTTCCTGCGCGAGCTGGGCGTGCCGGCGATCAACATCCACCACAGCTTCCTGCCGGCCTTCGTCGGCGCCGACCCCTACCGGCGCGCCCACGAGCGCGGCGTCAAGCTGATCGGCGCCACCGCCCACTACGTCACCGCCGAGCTCGACGCCGGCCCGATCATCGACCAGGACGTGACCCGGGTCAGCCACCGCGACGAGGTCGGCGATCTGGTCCGGATCGGCCGGGACATCGAGCGCATCGTGCTGGCGCGGGCGACGATGGCGCACCTCGACGACCGCGTCCTGCTCGACGGCGATCGCACGATCGTCTTCTAAAGTCCCTAGGCGATGGAGCAGGCGACCCTCCCCCATCCCCGGATAGGCCAGAACGAGGCAATGCCGCCGGGGCCACGGACTCCGGCACTCGCGCAGGCGCTGACGTATGCGCGCGACCCGCTTGGCTTCCTCGCCCGGCAGCAGCGCCGCTACGGGGACATCTTCACGGTCAAGTTCCCCTACTTCGGGAACCTCGTCTACGTCGCCCGTCCCGACCTGGTCAAAGCCGTCTTCACCGGCTCCCCGTCCGTCTTCCACGCCGGTGAGGCGAATGCGACGGTGCTGGAGCCGGCGCTGGGGCCGAACTCGGTCCTCACCCTCGACGACGAGCCGCACATGCGCCAGCGCAAGCTGCTGCTGCCGCCCTTCCACGGGGAGCGGGTGCGGCGCTACGGCGAGCTGATCGTCGAAGTGACGCGCGGCGAGATGGAGAGCTGGCCGCTCGGCGAGCCCTTCGCGATCCGGACACACACGCAGCGGATCACCCTGGCGGTGATCATGCGCGCCGTCTTCGGCGTCCACGACGAGGATCGGCTGCGCCGCTTCGAGGTGCTGATCGACGACTTCGCCCGGCGAGTGGGGCTGATCACCAGTTTTCCCTTCCTGCGCCGCAGGCTCGGGCGGTTCAGCCCCTGGGCCCGCTTCGTGCGCTCCCGCGAAGCGCTCGACGCCTTCATCTACGAGGAGATCGCCCTGCGCCGTGCCGAGTCGGGCGACGAGGAGCGCGACGACGTCCTCTCCCTGCTGCTCGCTGCTCGCGACGAGGACGGCGAGCCGATGAACGACCGCGAACTCCGCGACGAGATGGTCACCGTGATCGGCGCCGGCCACGAGACGACCGCGACCGGGCTCGCCTGGGCGATCGAGCGGCTGACCCGCAACCCGCGAGTGCTGGCGCGCCTGCGCGAGTCCCTCGCCGCCGGCGAGGAGGACTACATGGCGGCGACGGTCAAAGAGACCCTGCGGGCGCGACCGGTTATCGCCGACATCGCCCGCAAGCTGACCGCCCCGGCGACGATCGACGGCTATGAGTTCGCCGCCGGCACCTTCGTGCTGCCGGCGATCGCCGCCCTCCACTACCGCGAGGACGTCTTCCCCGAGCCGGAGGAGTTCCGGCCCGAGCGCTTCCTCGACGGCAAGGCCGACAACTACGCCTGGATCCCCTTCGGCGGCGGCATCCGCCGCTGCATCGGCGCCGCCTTCGCCGAATACGAGATGCGGACGATCCTCGGCGAGTTCGTCACCCGGGCCGACCTGCGGGCCGCCGAGACGAAGGCCGAGAAGGTCAGGGTCCGCAACATCACCATGGCCCCGTCCAAGGGCGGTCGCGTGGTGCTGGAGCGGCGGCTCTAGGCCACCTCGACGGCCGCCTGGGCTTCCTCCCACTCCGCGTAGAGCTCTTCGACCGTGCGTTTGGCGGTGGCGTGCCGCTCGGTGGCGCGCTCGTAGCGACCGGGCGAGGACCAGGCGCCGGGGTCGGCGAGCTCGTCCTCGATCTCGCGCAGCTCCGCCTCCGCCGCGGCGATCCGCTCCTCCAGCTTGGCGACCCGGCGGGCCGCCTTCTGGGCTGTCTTGGCCGAGCGCTGGCGGCGCGCCCCGGGCGCCTCCCCACCGTTTCCGGTGGGCTCGACCGGCACCTCGTCGGCTTCGTCGCGGCGCCGCTGGTACTCGGCCCAGCCGCAGTCGTGGCTCTCGAGCCGGCCGTCCTCGCAGACCAGGGTGCGGCTGCCGACCGCCTCCAGCAGGGCGCGGTCGTGGGAGATCAGGACGACCGACCCCTCGTACTCGATCAGCGCGTCCTCGAGCGCCTCGCGACTCTCGATGTCGAGGTGGTTGGTGGGCTCGTCGAGGACCAGCACGTTGGCGCCGGAGGCGACCAGGATCGCCAGCGAGAGGCGGCGCTGCTCGCCACCGGAGATGTCGCTGAGCTGCTTCTGGGCGTCGTCGCCGGAGAAGAGGAAGCCGCCGAGCAGGCCGCGGGCTTTGTTCGGGGTCAGCCCGGTCTCGCGCACGGCGGCGTCCAGCACGGTGCCCTCGCCGGCGGCGGTGTCGGCGTGCTGGGAGAGGTAGCCGAGCTTGACGTTGTGGCCGCGGCGGATGCTGCCGCTGGCCGGCTCGCGCTCCCCCGCCAGGGTCGCGACCAGGGTCGTCTTGCCGGCGCCGTTGGGGCCGATCAGGACGACGTGTTCGCCGCGTTCGAGTTCGAGCTCGGCGCTCTCGAGCAGGGTGCGGCCCGGCACCTCGATCCGGACTTTGACCGCTTTGAGGACGACCCGGCCAGGACGGCTGGGCGGCTTGAAGGAGAAGCGCAGGGTGCGGGTGTCGCGCTGTTCGGTGGCCGGTCCGTCGCGCTTCGCTTTCTCGATCGCTTTGACGCGCGACTGCGCCTGCCGCGCCTTGGTCGCCTTGTAGCGGAAGCGCTCGACGAAGCGCTCCATCCGGGCGATCTCCGCCTGCTGGCGCTCGATCGCCTTGCCGAGCGCGATCTGGCGCGCCGCCTGCTCCTTGCGCCAGGCGTGCCAGGGGCCGGCGAAGAAGCGGGCCCGGCCCGCCTCCAGCTCCAGCACCGAGGTGCCGACCGCCTCCAGGAACCAGCGGTCGTGGGCGACGAGGACGACGGCGGCGTCGAGCCCGACCAGGTAGCGCTCGAGCCACTCCAGGGAGGGGATGTCGAGATGGTTGGTGGGCTCGTCGAGCAGCACCAGGTCCGGGCGGGCGGCGAGGACGCGGGCAAGCGAGGCGCGGGTCAGCTCGCCGCCGGAGAAGGTCGAGAGCGGCCGCTCGGCCTGCTCGGGGTCGAAGCCGAGCCCGCGCAGGACCGCCAGCACCTCGTCGCGCCAGCGGTAGCCGCCGCCGGCTTCGAGCTGCTGCTGGGCGGCCGCGTAGGCGGCCATCGTCGCCTCGTCGGCGCCCTGCGACATCTGCTCCTCCAGGCGCGCCAGCTTCGCCTCGATAGTGAGCATCTCCGCCCGCCCCGAGAAGACGTAGTCGCCGAGCTTCAGCTCGGCCTCGCGCGGCGGCCGCTGGTCGTGCAGGACGACCTTGGCGCCACGCTGCAGGGAAAGGGTGCCGCCGTTGGGGGCGAGCTCGCCGGCGAGGACCCGCAGCAGCGTCGACTTGCCGGCGCCGTTGCGGCCGGAGAGGGTCATCCGCTCGCGCGGCTCGAGCTTGAAGGCGACGTCCTCGAACAGCAGCTTGCCGCCGAGGTGGACTTCGAGGGATATGGCGGTCGCGATGGCCATGGACGCTCTCCGCGAGCGTAACCTGCAAGCGATGGCGAGCCCGCTCCGGCACCTCGGCGAACTGGCGAAGGCGCGGGCGCGGCGAGGCACCGCGGCGCGCGACGACAGCCAGGCGCTGGCCGAGCTGGAGACGCGGCCGCTGCAGCTCCCCGCCGGGTTCGAGGTCGAATGGCTCGGCGTCTCCGGCTACCGCCTCAGCTACGAGGGCCAGACGCTCTTCGTCGACCCCTACCTCTCGCGGGTGCCGTTTCGCGACCTGCTGCTGCGACGGCGGGCGCTGCCCGACCCGGCGGCGCTGGATCGCTTCGCGAAGGCGCCGGGGAAGACCGTCGGCGTGCTGGTCGGCCACACCCACTTCGACCACGCCGTCGACGCGCCGGCGCTGGCCCGTCGCCTCGACTGCAAGGCCTACGGCTCGGCCTCGCTGCTCAACCTGATGGCACTGCACGGGATGCCGGAGCGGGCGGTCGAGGTCGAGGCCTACCGGACCTACGAGCTGGGGCCGTTCGAGGTCAGCTTCACGCCCAGCGTCCACTCGAAGCTGCTGCTCGGGCTCGCCGTCCCCTACGACGGCGAACTGACCTGCGAGCACCTCGACTCGCTCTCACCCGCCGCCTACCGCTGCGGCCAGGTCTGGGGCATCTCGATCGCCGTCGCCGGCATCCGCCTCTACCACCAGGGCAGCGCCAATCTCGTCGACGAGGCGGTCCGCGAGCGCGGCGTCGACGTCTTCCTCGCTGGCGTCGCCGGCCGCGCCTTCACCGACCGCTACTGGCAGCGGATCCTCTCCCGGCTGGAACCGCGCACCGTCATCCCCACCCACTACGACAACTTCTTCCGCCCGCTCGGCCAGGACCTCGAGTTCGTGACGGCGGCCGAGCTATCGCGCCTGCCGGCGGAGATCGGCGCCGTCAGCCGCGAAATCGAGCTGGCCGCCCTGCCGCGGGCCGACCTCGGCTAGCCGCAGTGCTTGGCGGCGATCTGCTCGATCGTGCCCATCGTGCGGCGGGTGTCGCGACCGAGCGCGGCCTCGATCGCCTTCAGGTCCAACTCCGACTCGAGCAGCCCACCGCTCGGCAGCCAGTAGAGCTCGCGGCCCTCGATCGCCAGCAGGTCTTCGTCGCTGGCCATCGCCAGCACCTTCTCCTTCGCCGCCGCGGTCGGTTTCTTCAGCAGCATCGAGACCTGCAGCTTGCCCTTGGAGGCGGCGACGCGCTTGGCGTCGAACGGCTCCCGCGCCGCGATCGCCGCCACCTCGGCGCCGCTGCGGAGGAAGACCGGCACGTCGTAGCAGAGGCTCTCGGCGAGCCCGGCCTCGATCGTCTTCGTCAGCGCCGCCTCGCTCTTCCGCGCCGCCTCGAAGACGACGTTGCCGCTGGCGCGGAAGCTGGCGACGCCATCGAAGCCGAACTGCTCGAACTCGGCCCGCAGCTCGTCGTTCTTGATCCGGCGCTTGCCGAGATTCATCCCGCGCAGGAAGGCGACGTAGAGACCCACGGCCGGGAGCCTAGCTGCGACGATGCCGACCATGAGCGCGGAAGAAAACCGGGCCCATGAGCCCAGTAATCCTCCGTCGTCGTCCGGGTTCCGACTGCCCCCGGACCTCCCGGTGCCCGAAGACGACGGCGCCGCCGACCATCTGCCGGGGCTGGCGCTCCCAGCGCTGGCGCTACCGGCAACGGGTGGCGGCGAGTTGGATCTCGCCAGCCTCTCCGCAGGTCGCCTCGTCGCCTACGTCTACCCGCACACCGGCACTCCGGGCGAGCCGCTTCCCGACGGCTGGGACGACATCCCCGGCGCCCGCGGCTGCACGCCACAGAGCTGCTCCTACCGAGACGCCCTCGCCGAGTTCGAGCGGCTGGGCGCGACGGTGGTCGGCATCAGCGCCCAGAGCGGCGCCGAACAGGCCGAGTTCGCGGCTCGCGAGCACATCCCCTTCCCGCTGCTCAGCGACCCCGACCTGCGCCTTGCGGCAACCCTCCACCTCCCCACCTTCGAGGCCGCCGGAATGACCCTCTACCGCCGTATTACCCTGGTCGCCGAGGGCGGCACCATCGCCAAGGCCTTCTATCCCGTCTTCCCGCCCGACCGCGACGCCGCCGCCGTGCTCGCCTGGCTCGCCGCCCGCGACGACGGCTGACCGCCCCCGTAGATTCAGCCTCTCGACAACGACGCGAGGAGGCGCGGATGGCGAACATCTACAGGCCCGAGTTCGAGCCCGGCGAGCGGCCCAAGGGCTTCCGCTCGCGGCGGGCGCGGATCGGCTACGAGCTGGGCAGCGAGCTGGTCGGGGTAAGCCTCTGGGAGCTGCCCGCCGGCGAGGCCGCCTACCCGTACCACTTCCACTACTCCGACGAGGAGATCGTGATCGTGCTCTCGGGCCGCCCGAGCCTGCGCACCCCCGACGGCGTCCGCGAGCTGGAGGAGGGCGATGCCGTGCGCTTCCCGCTCGGCGAGGAGGGCGCTCACCAGATCCTCAACGAGACCGAGGAGACGGCGACCTTCCTGGCGATCTCCAGCCACGGCCGTCCCGACATCGTCGTCCACCCCGACTCCGACAAGCTCTGCGTCAGCGAGCGCCTCCCCGAGGGCGGCGGCCTGCGCGCCATTTTCCCACGTGGCGTGGAGGTCGACTTCTGGCACGGCGAGGGCGCCGCCAGCTGAGTGGCACGGCAGAAGGGGGCGTGGCCCCGGCTATTCGGCCTCCAGGAAGAGTGGCGTTGGACTAGTTATTTCCCATTTGAATTTCCAGGTCGCGGCCATGGTCGGGCATTTTTTGCCCCCGGCTTTGGGGGTCATCGATGCCGGCCCGGCGATCGTGCCGGGGACACCGAGGACCGGCCCTCCCGTGAAAGTCAGATTCGGAGCGCCTTCGAAGGTGCAATTGACCTGTTCGGCCGGCGCCGCGCAGGACACGGTGTAGCCGGGTTTCCCGAGGGAGCTCGCGCCGATGCTCAACGTGCCGTTGCCTTTCGAACCCGTGAAGGTCGAGAGATACTGTTCCGCTTCGCCCGCCCCCATGTTCACGGGTTTGACGGTGCAGCTTTCGGTGCCGCCTTTCCCGTCAGGCACGGTGCATTGGTTGAAGACGAACGTCGAGACCCGCCCCACCACGGAGGCGCCTTTGCCTCCAGCGGAGGTGATGGTCACTCCAACTCGATTTTCCAGGCAAGTGACGGTCACGGATTCGGTGACGATTTCGGTGGAGCTCAATTTCGGAACCGAGGCTTCGACCACCCGGCCCGCCGGGTAGACGTTCCCAGCTCCGCAGGGGGTGTTCTGCACCGAGCAGAGCACCGTCGCCGATGCCTGAGCCGGCGACAGCGCACAGGGAAGGGCGATCGCCACACAGACGGCAGCAATGCCAAGGGCACTTCGTTTCATCTCTCTCTCCCACCCCTGCCCTTGTTTGAAAAAGGAACTCTAAGTGAACAGGGACAGCCTGCGCAATATCTCGCGAGCAGGGTGCCCCCGCCCGGCTGACGCCGGGCGGGAGATGGAGGCGCCGAGAATCGAACTCGGATCCGCGGACGCGGTGCAAAGGCTTCTACAGGTTTAGCTGGCGCTTGATTCTCGTCTCCCGGGGTCCGCGCCAGCGGGCACTGCGGGAGATAAAGCCCCTTTGATTTCCCCTGGCGGTCAGGGCCGTCCGCCTGGGTGAGCCCGCGTTCTGAAGCCGGCTCCCCTCCCTGCGGGCGAGGGAGGACCGACTCTCACAGCGCTTAGTTTCTAGCTAAGCGGCGAGGGCGAACTCATGGTCCGCACGTATTGGTTGGTGCCGGTTTTTTACGAGGCCTCCGGCAACCTCGACCTGCAACCGTTCGCACGAGTCGACCACGTCGAAGCCTGTCGCCCCCGTGCTATGTGCATCCGATTGTACGGTGCTGGGTAGGTGGCCCGCCAGTGACCGAGAAGGAATACGACGCGATCGTGCTCGGCGCCGGCCCCGCCGGCGAGATCTGCGCCGGCAGGCTCGCCGACGGCGGCATGAAGGTCGCGATCGTCGAGAGCCACCTGATCGGCGGCGAGTGCTCCTTCTACGCCTGCATGCCCTCGAAGGCGCTGTTGCGACCCGCCGCCGTGCTCGCCGAGACTCGCCGCATCCCTGGCGTCGCCGAGTTGGTGAGCGGTGACCTTGACGCTCAGGCCGTCCTGGACCGCCGCGACGAGGTGATCCACAACGGCGATGACTCCGGCCAGCTGCCCTGGCTCGAAGAGCACGGCATCGACCTCTTCCGCGGCGAGGCCCGGCTCGACGGCGAGCGCCGCGTCGTCATCGGCGACGAGCTGCTGACCGCCCGGCGGGCGGTGATCGTCGCCACCGGCAGCGGTGCCGCGATGCCACCGATCGACGGCATCGACTCGGTCCGCACCTGGAACAACCGCGACGCCACCACCGCCCGCGAGGTGCCGGAGAGCATGGTCGTGCTCGGCGGCGGGCCGGTCGGCAGCGAGCTTTCCCAGGCCTGGGCGTCGCTGGGCACGCGCGTCACCCTGGTCGAGGGCGAACAGCGGCTGCTCTCGCGCGAGGAGCCCTTCGCCGGCGAGGAAGTCGCGACGGCGCTGCGCGAGCGCTTCGGCATCGACGTCCGCACCGGCACCGTGGCCGAGCGGGTCTCCTCCGTCGACGGGGCCATCCTCGTCGAGCTTTCGGGTGGATCCCAGCTATCCGCCGCCGAGCTGCTGGTCGCCGTCGGCCGGGCGCCCCGCAGCGGCGGCATCGGCCTGGAGTCCGTCGGGGTCGAGCCAGGCGAGAACGGGTTCCTGGAGACCGACGACCGCCTCCGCGTCGGGGGAAGCGACTGGCTCTACGCGCTCGGCGACGTCAATGGCCGCGCCCTCCTCACCCACATGGGCAAGTACCAGGCCTGGGTGGCGGCGGAGAACCTGCTCGGTCGAGACGCCGTGGCGATCGCCGAAGGAATCGGCTCCCCGCGGGTCACCTTCACCGACCCGCAGGTGGCCGCGGTCGGCAAGACCCTGGCCGCCGCTCGCGAGGTGGGCATCGACGCCCGTGCCGTCGACGTCCCGACCGACGGCACCGCCGGGGCGAGCTTCCAGGGGAAGGGCACCGGCGGCACCTCCCGGCTGGTAGTCGACCAAGCCAAGGGCCTGATCGTCGGCGCCACCTTCAGCGGCTTCGAGACCGCCGACTTCCTTCAGGCGGCTACCGTGGCGATCGTGGGCGAGGTGCCGATCGAGCGCCTCCGGCATGCGATCGCGCCCTACCCGGCGCGCAGCGAGATCTGGCTGAAGCTGCTCGAGAAGCTCGGGCTCTGAGCGCCGCTCAGACCCGCGACTGCGACTTCAGGTCGGCGAGCAGATCCTCCGGGAAGCCGGCGACCTGATCGAGGTCGTCGACCGAACCGAAGCCGCCCATCCGCTCGCGATGGGCGAGCAGCCGGGTCGCCTGGGTGACGGAGAGCTTCCGTTCGCGCAGCTGCTCGAAGGTGACGGTGTTGAGGTCGATCGCCCCGGCAGCGGGGGGCAGCGGCGGCTCCGGCGTGGGCGGCGGGCCCGGCGGTGGCGGCGGCTCCGGCGTGGGCGGGATCGGCTGCGGGCCAGGGGTCGGCGGGGTCGGCGCCGGACCCGGGCTCGGCGGCACAGGACTTGGCGGCGGGGTCGGTGCCGGCGGTGGTCCTGGCTCCGGGGTAGGAGCAGGCGGGGTCGGGATCGGACCAGGCGGAGGGGGAGTCGGGCTCGGCGGCACCGGGCTCGGAGGAGGCGGCGGGCCGGGCTGTGGCGGAGGAGGCGGCACAGCCGCCTGCAGAGATGAAGGTGGTGGTGGCGGCGGGGACGTCGGAGGCCCAGGCGGCGGTGCGACCGGTGCCGGCCCTGGCGGTGGCGGCGGTGCGCTCGCGGCCGGCGGGACCGCGGCGTTGATCTGCGGCGGCGCCTCGCTCTGCATCGAGCGGAGCACCGCCTGCTCGGCCTCGGCGGCGCGGAGCTCGGCCTCGCGGGCCCGCTCTTCGGCCATCGCGACGCTGTGCCGCATCTCCTCGAGGCGCTGTTGGCGCTCCATCTCCCCCGAGCGCAGCTGCTCGAGGCGCTGCGCCTCGGCGGCCCGCTCTTCGGCCGCCTTGGTGCGCGTCTCGATCTCGCGCAGGCGCGCCTCCGCCTCGGCGATCGAGCGCTCGTTCTCCTCACGTTCTTCCTGAATCCGCTGCTCCGCGGTCCGCAGGTCGAGACCCTCGCCGATGCGGCGATCGGCCTCGGCGCCGATCCTCTGCTCCTCGCGGCGCACCTCCTCGACTTTTTCGCGCACCCGTTGTTCCGCGGCGGCTGGATCGTGATCGCCGGGCGGCGGGGGAACCGCCTCCACAGCGGGCGGCGGCACCGCCGCGAGGGTCGGCTCGAGTGGAGCTGCCGGGACCGCCTGCAAAGGTGGTGCGGCGGCGCCGAGATCGGGTGCGGTGGGCGCTGGGTGAGCCGGCGGAGCCTGGCCCTCTTGAGGCGCCTGCGTAGCCGGCTGCTGGCCCTTCTGGGCGCGCTTGCCTGCCCGCTCTTCCTTGCGGCGCTTGATCTCCTCGCGCCGTTTCTGCCGCTGCTCGTTGCGTTTCGCCTTCTGCTCGTCGCGCAGGCGGCGACGGCGATCGCGCGGGTTCTCGGGGACCGGCGGCGCCGTCGCGGGAGGCGGTCCGGGGGGGGCGCCGGCGATCGTCGGCATTTCCGCGGTGGGCGCGGCGACGGGGGCAGGCGCGCTCGCCGCGGCGGCGGGGGGCGGCGTGGCGGGACCGGGCGAAGCGATCTCCCCCTTCGCTTTCTTCTTCGCCTCGTCGCGGCGCCGAGCGACGCTGACGACGAGAAGCAGGACCAGGATCGCGACGAGCAGAGCGGCGATGAAGTAGGAGGTGTGGTCGCTCACGTAGTTACTTACCTTGCTGGGGAGGGATTCGGCATTGGCGTTTGCGGGGGCGGCCAGCGCCAGCCCGGAAAGCAGCGCCAACACGGGTGCGAGCAGTAACCGGCTCCGCATGGCCCGCATCCTTGCACGTGGAGCGGCCGTTGCAACCCCGGCACGCCCTCGCAAGCGGACTGACGTTCGAGTGACGCCGTGCGGCTACCGCATCCGGCCTTTGAAGTCGCGTTCGACTTCGCGCCGCACGTCGCGGTCGGCGATCTCGCGACGACGATCCCGCCCCTCCTTGCCGCGCGCCAGGGCCAGCTCGACCTTCGCCCGCGGGCCCTTGAAGTAGATCCGGGTCGGCACCAGGGTCAGGCCTTTCTGGGCGGTTTTGCCGAGTAGGCGCTCGATTTCCTCGCGGTGCAGCAGCAGTTTGCGCGGCCGCATCGGTTCGTGGTTGTCGCTGGCGGAATACTCGTAGGGAGGGATGTGGAGGTTGCGCAGCCAGACCTCCCCCTTGTCGACGACGGCATAAGCGTCGGTCATCTGCGCCTTGCCGCCGCGCAGCGCCTTCACCTCGGAGCCGAGCAGGACGATTCCGGCCTCCATCTTCTCGACCAGCTCGAACTTGTGGCGAGCGCGGCGGTTGGTGGCGACGTCGCCGGAATCTGGCAGTCGCGGCTTCTTCTGCTTCTTAGCCAACGGCCAGCTCCAGATCGACGCGACCGCGACCGGGGTCGACGCCGGTGACGCGCACCGCGATCGGGTCGCCGAGCCGCAGCGTCGCCCCGGATCGGCCGACCAGCGCCACCTCGGCTTCGTTCAGCTCGTAGCGGCCGCCCGGCAGCGCCCGCGCCGGCAGCATTCCCTCGTAGACGTCGCCCAGCTCGCCGCCGAAGCCGACGAAGGCGCCGGCCCTGATCACCCCCGAGATCTCCCCCTCGAAGACGGCGTCGAGGCCGCGCTTGCCGAGCTCGCGTTCGAGCAGGTAGGCGGCGCAGACGTCGTCGGCGCCGCGCTCGATCTTCGCCGACTCGCGCTCCTGGGCCGAGCAGTCGGCGGCGACGTCGCGGGCCTCGGCTCGCTTCGGCGCCTCCTCTCCTTCCCCAAGGGCCGCCAGCAGGGCGCGGTGGACGAGCAGGTCGGGGTAGCGGCGGATCGGCGAGGTGAAGTGGCTGTAGGCGCTGCTGCCGAGACCGGCGTGGCCGCTGTTGCGCTCGCTGTACTGGGCCTGCTTGAGCGATCGAAGCACAAGCGATGTATATGCCTCCATGCCGTACCCGCGCCGCGCGGCCTCGCGCCGGGCGAGCCGGCTGGCGGCCGCCGCCACCTCGCCGGCCTGCTGCGCCGAGAGGCCCTGGCCGAGCGGCGGCGTCGGCACCCCCAGAGCCGCCAGCTGCTCGAGCAGGCGCTCGACCCGAGCCGGATCAGGCTGGGCGTGAACGCGGTAGATCGACGGCACCCGCTTGCGCTCGAGGAATTCGGCGACCTGCTCGTTGGTGAGGATCATCAGCCGCTCGATCAGGCGATGTGCCTCGGTCTGCGCGACGGCGCGAGCGGCGATGACGTTGCCCTTGGCGTCGAACTCGAACTCCGGCTCGGAGGATTCGACGTCGAGGCTCGAGTTGCCGCGCTGCTCGGCCAGGGCGGCAGCGACCTCGCGGGCCGCGGCCAGCGGTTCGGCCACCTCCTCCGGGGCGGCGGCACGGCCGGCGAAGATCGCGTCGAGCTGGTCGTAGTCGAGGCGGGCGTCGGAGCGGATCAGGCTGCGGTAGAAGCGGGTGCGCCGCACCACGGCGCCGGGACCGAGCTCGATCTCCGCCGTCACCGCCAGCCGCTCGACCCCGGGGGCGAGGCTGCAGGCGTCGCTGCTGAGCGCGTGCGGCAGCATCGGCTCGACCGCCCCGGGGACGTAGGTGCTGTTGGCACGCCGCCGCGCCTCGACGTCGAGCGGCGAGCCGGGCCGCACGTGTGCGGCGACGTCGGCGATGTGGATCCAGACCCGCGCGCCCTCGCCCTCGCGCTGCGCGGAGACGGCGTCGTCAAAGTCGCGGGCGGTGGCCGGGTCGACCGTGAAGGTATGCAGCTCGGTGAGGTCGCGTCGGGCCGGCGAGTGGCGCTCGGCGACCTCGGCCGCCCGTTCCGCCTCGGCCTCGAGGCCCGGGCGGAAGCCGCGGAAGCCGAGCTGCTCGCGCAGCAGCGCCTCGACCGCGTCGCGGGCCGAGGGGATCGTGTCGCGGCCGCGGCTCCGGGGGGCCGCCCCGCGCCTCCCGGGCTGCCGGGTGGCCTGGCGCCGCCGCCCCATCAGCCGACCTTGCCGGCCAGCACTTCCAGCGCCCGCTGCTTCCCCTCGTCCGACTTCGTCCGCGGGTTGTCGCTGGCCTTGACATCGGGGTGGATGCCGTGGCTTTCGGCCAGGTTGACCCCTTCGGGCGTGAAGTACTCGCCGACCGTCATCTTCAGGGCACCGCCGTTGGCGAGCGATTTCTCCTCCTGGAAGACGCCCTTGCCGTAGGAGCGGGTGCCGACCACCGGGGCGTCGGCGTCGTCGGCGAGGGCGGCGGTGAGGATCTCGGCGGCGGAGGCGGTGCCGCGGTCGATCAGCAGCACCAGCGGCCGCTCCGGCAGCGGCTCGCCCGAGGTCTTGTGGACGTCGTCCCCCTGCGTGCGCGAGCTGGTGCGGACGACGACTTCGTCCTCGGGGAGGAAGACGCCGGCGCTCAGCACCGCCTCCTGGAGCAGGCCGCCGGGATTGCCGCGCAGGTCGATGACGATCCCTTCCGCCCCTTCCCCCTCGACCTTCTTCACCGCTTCGGCCAGCTGCGCGTGGGAGTCTTCGCTGAAGCTGAGCATCCGCACGTAGCCAAGCTTCTTGCCGCCGACCTTGGTTACTTCGCTGCTTACGTTGGGCAGCGAGACCTCGGCCCGGGTCAGCTTCAGCTGCCGCGGCTTGCCGCCCTTGTGAGGGACGACGCCGACCGTAACCTCGGTCCCTTCCGGGCCTTTGATCTTCGCCGTCGCCTCGGCGCTGCTCTGACCGGCGATCGATTCGCCGTCGACCGAGACGATCGTTTCGCCCGGCTCGATGCCGGCCTGGTCGGCCGGCGAGCTCGGGAAGACCTGGGCGACGCCGAGGCCGCGCTTGACCGGGACGACGCTGAGCCCGATCCCCGAGAAGTGCCCTTCGATCTGCTGATTGAAGGTTTCCAGGCTTTCCGGGGAGAAGTATTCGGTGAAGCGATCGTGGTGGCGCTGGCGCAGCTCCCGCGCCATCCCCTGCAGCGAGGCATTCTTCAGCTCGGTCGGGCCTACCGGCCGGTAGTAGTTGTCTTCGATGATTTCCGCCGCTTCGGCGCTGAGGCTGGCGGAGGAGTTGACGAAGGCGTCGCGGAGGAATTCCGGCAGCTTGGCGGGATGGCCGCCGAGCCAGATCCCCAGGCAGAGGAAGGCGATCAGGGCCGCCCCGAAGGCGACGGCCGCGCGCCCGCTCACGCGTTCAGACCTTGAGGAAGCGCCGCAGCGTCAGGCCGGAGCCGACCGCCGATACCACCACGGCGGCACCGAAGAGAATCGCGACCAGGGCCGGGAACGAGAGCGTGCTGCTGTTCTGGGCCGCCAGGAAGGAGAAGGTGTCGCTGAGCGGGTCGACGATCGTGATCTTGCCGAGCCACAGGATCAGTATGGCGACCGCCCCGCCGAAGAATCCGACGACGACGCCCTCGATCATGAACGGCCAGCGGATGAACCAGCGGGTGGCGCCGACCAGGCGCATCACCTCGACCTCACGGCGGCGGGCGTAGATCGAGAGCCGGATCGTGTTGCCGACCAGCATCAGCGAGGCGAGGATCAGCAGCGCCGTGATGACGGTGAGGACGATCTTCAGGGCGCTGGTCACCTGCTCGATCTTCTGCGAGGACTGCTGGCGGTCAAAGACTTTCCCCACCACCGGTGAGATCGGCTGCGCCTTGCCGCTCGGATCGGTCGGGGCGATCGCGCTGCGCAGCCCTTCCAGGTTGCCGGCGTCGTCGGGGGTGATCTTGAAGCTGGCCGGAAGCGGGTTGGTGCTCAGCTGCGAGGTCAGTTCCTCGCTCTTCTTGGCGCCCAGCGTTTCCTTCAGTTCGTCGAGCGCCTGCTGCTTGCTGACGTACTCGACAGTCTGCACGTGCGGCAGCGCCTGCAGCTTGGTGCGGAGCGCGGCCACTTCGGGCGGGGTGGCGTCGGCGTAGATTTCGACCTGCAGGTTGAGCTCGCCGCGGACCTGGTCGCTCTTCGCCTGGGTGGTCTGGAAGATCGGGATCAGGACGCCGAGCAGGACGACGGTGACGATCGTCGTCACCACCGCCGCGAGGCTGGGAGCGGCGTTGCGGCGCAGGGCGCGGATCGCCTCCTGGAAGAAGAAGATCAGGCGTGACATCTAGACGAGGCCCTCGTGGCTGTGTCCGTTGGTCTGGCCCTCGCCCTCCGGGCCGACCCCCATCTCGGCCCGCATCCGCAGGCCGAATTCGGTCGTCGACTCCTCGGTGTAGCCGCCGCTGACCTCGTCGCGGACGACGCGGCCCTCGTAGAGCTCGACGACGCGGCGCTGCATGTTGTCGACCATCTCGCGGTCGTGGGTGACGACCAGGACCGTGGTGCCGGTCTTGTTGATCCGGTAGAGCAGCTGCATGATCCCGATCGAGGTGACCGGGTCGAGGTTGCCGCTGGGCTCGTCGGCGAGCAGCAGCGGCGGGTGGTTGACGAAGGCGCGGGCGACGGAGACGCGCTGCTGCTCGCCGCCGGAGAGCTGGTCGGGGTAGCTGTGCAGCTTGGTCGAGAGGCCGACCAGGCGCAGCGTCGCCGGTACCTGCTCGCGGATTTCGTGGCGACTGGCGCCGATTACCTGCAGCGCGTAGGCGACGTTGTCGTAGACGGTCCGGTTGGGGAGCAGCTTGAAGTCCTGGAAGACCGTGCCGATGTTGCGCCGCAGCTGCGGGATTTTCTTCTCCGGCAGCTTGCCGATGTCGCGGCCGGCGATCTTGACGCTGCCCTCGCTCGCCTCGAGCTCGCGGATCAGCATCTTGATCAGGGTCGACTTCCCGCAGCCGGTCGGGCCGACCAGGAAGACGAACTCGCCGCGGCCGATCGCCAGGTTGACCCGGTCGAGGGCCATGTGGCCGCCCGGGTAGACCTTGGTGACGTCGCTCAGCTCGATGATCGGCGCGCGCTTGCCGCGCGGCCGCTGGGGCTGCTCGTCCCGCTGCTGTCTCTTCTTGGCTCTGGCCATGCGTGGGTGGGTTCTGCGCAGACAGGGTGACTCCTGCGCCCCCTCGACCACGCAAGAACGCGCCCAGATCAGGGGTAGACGGTCTCCCCCGTCTCCTCGTCGACGATCGAGATAGCCACCGCCGGGCACGCCTCCGCCGCCTCCATCAGCAGCTCCAGGGAGCCAGTGCCGATCACGACGGCGGTGTCGTCGAGGCGGAACACCTGGGGCGCCACTTCGACGCAATCGCCGTGGGCGCTGCACTCGGCCGGGTCGACCACTGGGACGTAGCTCATGCTGCCTCCTCTTCTGCGGGCGCGTCCGCGTGGGCGCGCTCGATTCGCTTGCGAAGCGTGGGGATCGCCCGCGGCCGCCCGACCGTGAGGCCGGCGACCGGGGCGCCGCCGCGCAGGAAGACGGCTTCGAAGTCGCGACTGGCCGGGTCGCCCTCGAGGACGACGCCGTCGGCGTGGCGGGCGTGGCCGACGTACTGGACGCGGACGCCGTACTGGTCACTCCAGAAGCTCGGCAGCGGCGGCGTCCCCGGGTCCTCGCCGAGCATCGCCCGCGCCACGGCGGCGCCCTGCCAGGCGGCGGCGTCCCAGTGCTCGGTGCGGGCGTGGACGCCGAAGCGGTGATCGAAGGGGACGGAGGCGTCGCCGGCCGCGAAGACGCCGGGCAGGGCCGTGCGGCCGCCGGCGTCGACGGGGACGCCGCGCTCGTCGAGGCCGCTGCCGGCCAGCCAGGCCGTGGCCGGCGCGGTGCCGACTCCGACCACCACCGCGTCGCAGCCGAGGCGGCGGCCGTCGGCCAGGACCAGCTCCTCGACCCGGCCGTCGCCGCGGGCGGACTCGAGCATCGCGCCGGTGAGGACGCTCACCCCCTCCTCGCGGTGCAGCTCGGCGAACCAGCCGCCCAGCTCGGCGCCGAGGATCGGCAGCAGCGGCGTCTCCAGCGCCTCGACCAGGGTCACCTCGGCGCCGAGCCGGCGGGCGGTCGCCGCCACCTCCTGGCCGATGAAGCCGGCACCGACGATCGCCAGGCGGGCGCCCGGCCGCAGCGCCGCGCGCAGCAGGCGGGCGTCAGCGAGCGTCCGCAGGTAGTGGACGTTCTCGTAGCCGTCGAGGAAGGGCAGCCGCCGCGGGGCGCTGCCGGTTGCGATCAGCAGCTGCTCGTAGCCGAGCCGCTCGCCACCGGCGAGGGACAGCTCCCGCGCCTCGGGGTCGAGCCGCTCGGCACGAGCACCGAGCAGCAGCTCGACCTCGCGGTCGGCGTACCACCAGGAGGGTCGGTAGGCCAACTCATCCTCCGGTGCCTGCCCGGCCAGAACCTCCTTGGAGAGCGGCGGTCGGTCGTAGGGCGGCTCTACCTCCTCGCAGACGATCCGCACCGGGCCCTCGTAGCCGCGGCGGCGCAGGCCCTCGGCGCATCGCTGCGCCGCCAGCCCACCGCCGACCATCACCACACCGTGCTCGTTCATCACGCCTCCTCCAGGACCGGGGTTGGGGACATCGGGCGCTCGCGGCGCTCGATCGTGGCCGGGCGCGGCGCCGTGCCGGGCGCGCGTGACCTGGCCCGCTTCTTGGCGCCGCCGGAGAGCAGCCGGTAGACGATGAGCCCGCCGATCACCGGCGTGGTGAGGATCACCCACCAGCGGAACCAGGCGGCGCTGGCGTCGGTGCCGGCGCCGAGCGCGTGGACGAGGCCGAGCGCGTAGACGACGACGGTGGCGCGGTGCGCCTTGCGCCAGAGCTTCGTGCCGATGCGGCGGCGGACGTAGTAGCTGAGGCCGAGCAGCGCCGCCAGGTAGCCGCCGATCACGCCGAGGCCGGTGAAGAGGGGTTTGAAGCCCATCGTGAAGGGGACGACGACGCCGGCGACGCCCGGGTTCAACCAGGGGTCGCCGAGCAGGGTGATGCCGTGGATCGCGATCGCGACGAGGCCGGCCAGGGCCGTCTGCTCGTGGATCGCCATCAGCTTGCGGGAGAGGCCGGGGCGGCGCATCACCTTGCCGGCCATCGCCAGGCCGAGGCCGACCGAGATCGTCACCAGCACCAGGGCGACGAGGCCCGAGGCACGGCTGGCCAGCCACCAGCCGTGGCTCTGCAGGGTGGTCGAGACGGCGCCGGTCACCAGGGGGCTCCGGCCAGGTCGCCGGGGATGCGCACCCGCGGCGTCACCGCCAGCGGGCCGATGCGCTCGACCCAGCCGTCGTCGTGGATCAGCAGGCCGCCCCGCTCGGCCAGCAGCTCGCGGCCGCACTCCGGACCGGAGAGCAGGGCCGCCTTGGAGAGCGTCTCGGCTTCGAGCGCCGAATCGCCCAGCGCGGTGGCGCCGACCAGGCCGGTCCAGGCCGGCTCGCCCGTGGCCGGGTCGAGCAGGTGGTGGGCAAAGCGCCCGTCCGGCCCGCGCCAGATGCGGACGTTGAGGCCGGAGGTGGCGACGCCGCCACCGCCGAGCCGCAGCACGTGGGCGCGCTCGCCGCTGAGCGGGTGTTCGACGTAGACCTCGTAGGGGTGGACGAGGGCATCGGCGCCACCGATGCGGATGTCGCCGCCGCAGTCGACGACGAAGCGGGAGTAGCCGCGCAGGCTGGCGGCGATGAGATCGGCGGCAAGGCCCTTGCCGGTGCCGCCGGTGTCGAAGCGCAGCCCGGGCGGGCGGACGATCGTGCCGGCATCCTCGTCGACCGCGAGCTGGCGCCAGCGCTCTGCCGGGTGCGGTCGCGCCGGCCGCCGCGGCGGCGCCGCGGCGAGGCCCTCCGCCAGCGGCGCGCCGCTCATCCCCGCCCGCGACTCGACATATCCGGCCCGCTCGATCTCACCGACCAGGGTCGGGTCGACCAGGCCGCCGCTGAGCTCCGCGGCCTCGATCCCGGCTCGCACGGCCCGGCGCATCAGCGTCGAGGCGGGAACGCGCTCGCGGCGGTCGGCGTTGAGCGCGCAGAGCTCGCTGTTGGGCTTGAAGCGGGAGAGCGCCGCGTCGAACTCGGCGACGAAGGCCCGCGCCCGCTCGGCTGCCTCGGCCGCCGGGGGCTGCCCGGAACCGGGCTCGCCGATCAGGAGCCGCACGTGGCTGCCCATCGCCTCGAAGCTGAGGTCGCGTTCGCCCATCATGAGGCTCCCGTGGTGACCGGGGCGGCGCCGGAGGAGAGGACGCTGCTGGAGACCGGGCCGGCGCTGACGGTGTTGGCGCCGGGGGTCGGCACAATCGTGGTGACGACGCGCCGCTTGATCACCTTGCGGACCTGCACCTGCTGCGGCGCCGGAACCTGTTCGGCGGCGACGCTGAGCTGATAGGTCAGCAACGCGAAGACCGCCGCGAAGAGGGCGACCGAGCCCCAGAAGACCAGGCCCGGCCCGGGCTTGCGCGAAGGGCGTGACTCAGTCATCGCCGCCGCCCTCGTGCTCGCTCTCGCCGCCACCGCCACCGCCGCCGCTAGTCGCCGTGGTGACCGGAGCGCTGGCCGAGCCGCCGCCGGAGCCGGCACTGGCACCCCCACCGCTGGGCGAGGTCGTGACCGGGGCGCTGCCGGAGCCGCCGCCGGATGGGGCGTTCACGTGGTGATTGCCGCTGCCGCTGCTGCCGGTGCCGACCGGCGCCGAGCCCGAGCCGCCGCTCGGCGCCGAGCTGGCCGGCACAGAGGCGGAGCCGCTGCTCGAGGTCGTGACCGGGCTCGAGGAGTAGGAGGGCGAGGAGGGCGCCGCGCCGGTCGGGGAGGCCCCGGTCGTGGCGCCGCCGTAGCCACCGCCCGTCGAGGCTGAACCCGCGGCCACCGCGGCGCCGCCGGCCGCCCCGCCGATCGCCGGGTGCTTGGGCTTGGCGTGCTTGGTGACGTGGATCGTGCGCCGGATCACCTTGGTGTGGACGACCGGCTTGGCGGCGACGGCCTTCGCCGCCGGGTTGCCGTGGTCGCTGCTCAGCGCCACCCCGGCCAGGCCGCCGAGGCCGATCACCGTCGCTCCCGCCGCTGCTCGTGCCCTCATGCTCTTCACGTCTTCCACCTCCTGGCTGAAGTTGCCGCGCCATTGTCGAAAGCAGTTGGCCAAGGGCCGGTGAGCGGCGGGTAAAGAGCAGGCAAAACCTCCCCGATCCCCATCGGAAAGCGGAAAACCGGCGGTACAGTGGAGCCATGGCCACGATGCAGGCACCGGGCGGGCGGATCCTCGTCGTCGAGGACGAGGAGTCGATCTCCACGCCCTTCGCCGAGGCGCTGCGCCGCGCCGGCTTCGAGCCGCTGGTCGCCGACACCGCCGCCGGCGCGCTGGAGCTGGCGGCGAGCGAGGAGCCCGACCTGGTGATGCTCGACCTCGCCCTCCCCGACGGCGACGGCCGCGACGTCTGCCGCGAGCTGCGCCGCCGATCCGATGTGCCGATCGTGATGCTGACCGCCCGCGGCACCGAGATGGACAAGATCGTCGGCCTCGAGCTGGGCGCCGACGACTACGTCGTCAAGCCCTTCAGCGCCGCCGAGGTGATCTCCCGCATCCGCGCCGTGCTGCGCCGCAGCGCCCCGCGCGACGGCGCCCCGGAGAAGCCGCTGCGGGTCGGCGAGCTGGAGCTCGACCCCGCCGCCCGAATCGCCCGCCTCGGCGACGCTGAGCTCGACCTCTCCCGCAAGGAGTTCGACCTGCTGGCGGAGCTGATGCGCAGGGCCGGCCGCGTCGTCTCCCGCGAGGACCTGATGGCGAAGGTCTGGGACACGAACTGGTTCGGCTCGACCAAGACCCTGGACGTCCACATCGGCTGGCTGCGCCGCAAGCTCGGCGACGACCCGTCTGCGCCCACCTACATCGAGACGGTCCGCGGCGTCGGCTTCCGCTTTGCCGCGCCGGAGGAAGAGGAACCGTAAGCCTCCGCGCCACCCTCCTGCTGGCGCTGGCCTACGTGCTGCTGCTGGCGCTGATCGCCCTCGGCGTGCCGCTGGCGCTGAGCATGCGCGACCGGGTCGATTCCGAGGTGCGCAGCCAGGCCCGCGGCCAGGCCGACGTCGTCGCCGCCAGCGCCTCGGAGCTGATCTCGCCGCCGCGGCCCGGCGTGCTGGGTCGCCTGGTCCGGACCTCGGCCGAAAGCGTGCGTGGCCGCGTCATCGTCGTCGACCCCCGCGGCCGCCTGCTCGCCGACTCCGCCGGCGCCGCACTCGGCCGCAGCTACGCCGACCGCCCCGAGGTCCGCGCCGCCCTGCGCGGCCACAGCGAGCAGATCACCCGCGGCAGCGAAAGCCTCGGCGAAGAAATCCTCGCCACCGCGGTGCCCCTGCTCGAGCACGGCCGCCCGCACGGCGCCGTCCGCGTCACCCAGAGCGTCGACGCGGTCAGCAAGGCGGTGCGGACCTCGATCCTCGACGTCGGCGCCCTGGCCCTGATCGTGCTCGCCCTGGGGATGATCGCCGGCGCCCTGATCGCGGCGCAGATCGCCCGGCCGATCCGCCGCCTCGACCGCGCCGCCCGCCGCGTCGCCGGCGGCGACCTCAGCGCCACGGTCGCGGTCGAGGGCAGCACCGAGCAGCGCTCGCTGGCCCGTACCTTCAACGAGATGACGACGCGGGTGAAGCGGCTGCTGCGCGTGCAGCAGGACTTCGTCGCCGACGCCTCGCACCAGCTGCGGACGCCGCTGACCGGCCTGCGGCTGCGGGTCGAGGCACTCGGGGAACGCTCCGACAACGACCCCGGGACAGCAGCCGAGGTCGAGGCGGCGATGCGCGAGATCGATCGGCTGGCGCTGATCGTCGACGAGCTGCTGATCCTCAGCCGCGCCGGCGAGCACGACCTGCCGGCCGAAGAGGTCGACCTCGGCGACGCCGCCCAGCGCGCCGCCGAGCGCTGGCGCGGTGCCGCCGCCGAGCGGCGGATCGCCCTCACGGTCAGCGACGGCGAGCCCGGAGCCGTCAGCTGCGCGCGTCCAGACCTAGACCGCTCGCTCGACGCCCTGGTCGAGAACGCCCTGCTCTACTCGCCGCCCGGCTCGACCGTCTCGATCGCCGCCGCGCCGGGCCGAATCGAGGTCGTCGACGAGGGCCCGGGCCTCGTCGCCGGCGAGGAGGAGGCGGTCTTCGAGCGCTTCCGCCGTGGCAGCGCCGGCCGCACCGGGCCGGCCGGCACCGGCCTCGGGCTGGCGATCGCCCGCGAGCTGACCCGCCAGTGGGGCGGCGACGTGCGCCTCGAGAACCGCGACGGCCACGGCCTCGCGGCCACGATCGAGGTGCCGCGATGAGCCGCTCGCCGGCGCTGAAATGGGTCGGCCTGGCGCTGCTCGGCGTCGCCATCGCGGTCGCGGTCGCGATCGCCGCCAGCCACCTGGCCAGCCAGCAGATCGGCATCTCCTCCGAATCGATCCGCGCCGGCGACGCCCTCGTCCCCTCCTCCGCACGCGAGCACCGCGACCGCCACGGCGAGCATCACGGCAAGGGCGAGCACCCGACGACGAGACCCGAAGAAACCACGCCGCCGCCGCGGGAAGAAACCCAGCCGGAAACGACCTCGACCGAACCGACGACGACGCCGGAAACGAGCGTCCCGCCAGAACCGAACAGCGACGGCGGCGACGACCACGGCTCGGGCGGCCACGGCGCCGACGACTGAGCCCAGCTGCGGCTCAGTCGTCGAAAGTCGCCGTGCCGGCGCCGCTGGCGCGGGTGACGATCGGTGGCCGCGTCGTCGCCTTGCCACTGGTCGCCTGGCTGACCGGCAGCGCCGTGCCGCTGGCCGTGGTGGTGACTGCCGCGGTGGCGCCGTTGGGCCCGGCCTGAGTCGCCGTCGGCATGCCATGGTTGCTGCCCATCGCGGCGGCGCCGAGGGCACCAAGCCCGAGGACGGTGGCACCGGCGGCGATCCTGGCGCGTCTCTCTCGCATCGTCTGCTCCTTTCGCTTTGCAGCGATTGTGCGCCGCAAGCGGCAAACGGCCGCCCAGGCGGGAGCAAAGAGCAGGTGAAGCTTCTCGGCGCTTAGCCGATCGCGACCATGCGCTCGATCGGCACCCGCGCCCGCTCGGCGATCTCGGCCGGGACGCTGACCTCGAACTTCATCTCGCGCAGCGAGTCGCGCAGCTTCGGCAGCGTGATCATCTTCATGTATTTGCAGAAGGCCATCCGGTTGGCCTCGACCAGGTTCGCCCGCGGCGCCGCCTGCTGGAGCGGGTAGAGCATGCCGTTCTCGGTGGCGACGATGAAGCTGCCCTCCGGGTGCTCTTCGACGTGCTTCTGCATTCCGGAGGTGGAGAGCATGTGGACGCCCTCGGGGTCGATGTCGCCGGCGGCGACGTACTCCATCGCCTGGGTCGAGCAGCCGCACTCGGGGTGGATCAGGAACTCCGCCTCGGGATGCTCGGCGCGGGTGCGAGCGATGTCGTCGGGACGGATGCCGGCGTGGACGTGGCACTCGCCGTCCCAGACGTGGAAGCGGGCGCGGCGCTCGGGGTCGTCGCGCAGTCCGGTCTCGCGCTCGACGAAGGCACCCAGCCACATGTCGGGGCCGAAGAGGATCTCGGTCTCGGCGCCGTGCTCGGCCCAGATGTGCTCGACGACCTTGACCGCGTTGGAGGAGGTGCAGCAATAGTCGGTCTCGGCCTTCACCTCGGCCGAGGTGTTGACGTACATGACGACCAGGGCGCCGGGATGTTCTGCCTTCCAGGCGCGCAGCTGCTCGGCGTCGATCGAGTCGGCCAGAGAGCAGCCGGCGTCGAGGTCGGGGATCAGGACCTTCTTCTCGGGCGAGAGGATCGAGGCCGTCTCGGCCATGAAGTGGACGCCGCAGAAGGCGATCGCCTCGGCCTCGGTGGCGGCCGCCTGGCGCGAGAGCCCGAGCGAGTCGCCGCGGTAGTTGGCGACGTCCTGGATCTCCGGCAGCTCGTAGTTGTGGGCGAGGATGACCGCGTCGCGCTCGGCCGCGAGCGCGCGGATCTCGTCGCTGAGTTCAGCGATCTCCGCCGCGGAGAGCTCCGGGGTGAAAGTGGGTTGGATCGTCGGGAGCTCCTGCATGAGCCCTTCCTTTCCTGATGTTCGCTGGCCCGGCCTCGCCTAGAACCAGTCGAATGAACGTCGTCCAAGTCTATCGGGCAGGCGGAGTCGCCAGACTTGCAGCATGCCCGAGCTCCCCGAGGTCGAGATCGTCGCCCGTCGCCTCGACGCCGCCCTGCGCGGCGCCGAGGTCGAGTCGGTGCTGGCGCCGGGCATGAACGTGATGAAGACCTTCGAGCCGCCGCTGGAAGCGCTGGTCGGGCGCGAGCTGACGGGGGTGCGGCGGATCGGCAAGATGCCGGTGGTCGAGTTCGGACCCGGCGAGGACAGCGTGGAGCTGGCGCTGCTGATCCACCTGATGTCGGCCGGGCGCCTGCGCGTCTTCGACAAACGCGCCTCGCTCAAAGACCGGGCCTCGCGGGTGCTGGTGCGGCTGACCGACGGCCGCGAGCTGCGCCTGCGCGAGTTCGGCACCAAGCAGCGCGCCTGGGCGAAGCTGCTGCCGGCCGAGGCGGTCGCGGCCGACGAGATGGTGGCGAGGCTGGGCCCGGAAGCCTGGCCCCCTCCCCCGCTCGAGCAGTTCGCCGCCCTGCTCGACCAGCCACGCCACCTGCACCCGCTGCTGCGCCACCAGAAAGACATCGCCGGGATCGGCCGCTCCTGGGTCGACGAGATCCTCTGGGAGGCGATGCTCTCGCCCTTCAAGAAGGGCTCGGAGTTGAGCGAGGAGGAGGTCGAGCGCCTGCACGCCGCCCTGCACGTGCTCGGCGACGCGATCGAGCACTACGAGGAGACGATCGGCCCCGAGGTGCCGGACAAAGTCCCGATGCCGCTGCAGGTGCACAAGCGCGAGGGCGAGCCCTGCCCCCGCTGCGGGACGACGATCGAGGCCGTCTTCTTCAGCGAGCACCAGACCAACTACTGCCCGAAAGAGCAGACCGGCGGCCGCGTCCTCAAAGACCGCCGGCTCTCACGCCTGCTCAAGTAGGAGGCTGAAGTCGAGGCTCGGGGCCGAGTGGGTGAGGGCGCCAATCGAGATGAAGTCGACGCCGGTCTCGGCGATCGGACGCACGGTCGCCAGGTCGACGCCGCCGGAAGCCTCCAGCGTCGGCCCCTCCCCGGCGCCGCTGTTCTCTTCGCGCAGCCGCACCGCCTCGCGCAGCGTCTCCACGTCCATGTTGTCGAGCAGCAGCCACTCGGCGCCGGTGCCGAGCGCGTAGGCGACCTCTTCGAGATCGCGGCACTCGATCTCGATCGGCATCTCCGGCTGGGCCTGCTTGGCCGCGTAGATCGCCCTGGCGACGCCACCGGCGAGGGCGACGTGGTTCTCCTTGATCAGGATCGCGTCGTAGAGGCCCATGCGGTGGTTGACGCCGCCGCCGGCCACGACAGCCGCCTTCTCCAGCGCCCGCAGGCCCGGTGTGGTCTTGCGGGTGTCGAGGATGCGGGCGCCAGTCCCGGCGACCGCCTCGACGAAGCGCGCGGTCAGCGTCGCCACCCCGGAGAGGTGGCCGAGGAAGTTGAGCCCGACCCGCTCCGCCGCCAGCAGCGCCCGCGCCGGCCCGCTGGCGGTCAGCACCTCGGCCGGCACCTCCTCCCGCCACTGCCCCTCGACGACGAGGTTGTCGACGTGCTCGACCCCGCACTGCCGCATCGCCTCGGCGACGACGGCGAGCCCGGAGACGAGGCCGGGCTGTTTCTGCACGATCCGCGCCCGCGCCCGCGCCTCCGCCGGCACGGTCGCCTCGGCGGTGACGTCGCCGCCGCCGAGGTCCTCGGCGAGAGCGCGGCGGACCAACTCGGAGAGGGGCTCGACGACCATCGCGGCAGCGTAGAGGAGGCACGCGATCTCACGCCCAGTCCTGGCGACGCGTTTAATCCAGGAGTGAGCAAGTTGCCTCCGTTCCAGACCCTGATCGACGAGCACGCGACCGAGGTGATGGCGGTGCTGCGCGGTGCGGTCGGCCGCAGCGACGCCGACGACTGCTTCCAGGAGACCTTCATCGCAGCGCTGCGCGCCTACCCGAAGCTGCGCGACGACGGCAACCTGCGCGGCTGGCTGCTGACGATCGCCCACCGCAAGGCGATCGACCACCACCGCGCCCGCGGCCGCCGACCGCTGCCGGTCGCCGAGGTGGCGGAGACGCCGGTCAACGACCCCGAGCCGCTGGACGGGATCTGGGAGCTGGTCGGGGCGCTACCGCCGAAGCAGCGGGCGGCGGTGACGCTGCGCTACGCCAGCGACCTCCCCCACGCCGAGATCGCCGCCGCGCTGGGCTGCTCGCCGGAGGCGGCGCGGCGCAGCCTCCACGAGGGAATCAAACGACTGCGAAAGGAGCTGGCATGAAGACCGCGATCGACCGCCTCGCCGAGCGAGCCGCCGCCGAGGGCCTGCTCGACGTCGCCTACACGCGCACCGACTCGCCCTTCGGCCCGCTGCTGCTGGCGACGACGCCGCGCGGCCTGGTCCGGGTCGGCCTGCCCAACCAGGACGAGGAGGAGATCCTCGCCGAGCTGGCCGGGCGAGTCTCCCCTCGCGTGCTCGAGGCGGCGAAGCCGCTCGACGAGGCCCGCCGCGAGCTCGACCTCTACTTCGCGGGCAAGCTGACCGAGTTCGAGCTGCCGCTCGACTGGCAGCTGAGCCGGGACTTTCGCCGCCGCGCCCTGCGAGCGATCGCCCGCATCCCTTACGGCCAGACCCGCAGCTACACCGAGATCGCGACCAGCGCCGGCAACGAGCGAGCCGTCCGCGCCGCCGGCACCGCCTGCGGAACCAACCCGATCCCGGTCGTCGTCCCCTGCCACCGGGTCCTGCGCAGCAGCGGTGGCCTCGGCGGCTACGGCGGCGGCCTGCCGATGAAGGAGGCGCTGCTGGCGCTCGAGGGCGCCCACAGCGGCTGAGCCACATCGGAAAGGGCGGTTCCGCCGCTCAAGTATTCGTCGCGAAAACCGATCTAGGGAGAGCGATGATCGCCCGGTCCACCCCGACCCCGGCCCCCAGCCAACGTGCCCTCAGGCTCGCCTGGTGGGGCGCCTTCCTGCTCACGATCGTGCTGCTGGCCGCGGTCGGCTTCGCCCGCTCCGCGAGCGCCGCCGACCTGCACGCTCTGCCCGGCGCCAGCGCCCCGATCCCGCCGCCCTTCGAAGACGGCGAAGAATGCGAAGCCGACGAACCCGAATGCGCCGAAGCGGAATCCGAAGAAGAAGAATGCGAACTGGGTGAGAACGGCGACGAAGAATGCGAAGGGCCCGATCTGACCGAAGGCGAAGCGCCGCCCGAGTGCCTGCTGACGACGGCGCAGCCGCGCGTCTCGGTCTCGGCCGGCCAGCAGCGCCTGCGTCTCGATGTCCGCTACACCCTCGCCGGCCCGGCCGACGTCAGCGTCAGCCTGCGATCCAGCGGCAGCAAGGGCTCGCTGGCTCTGCCGGCGAGCAAGCGCCACCTCAGCCACAGCGGCAGCTTTCACGAGACCGCCCAGCTCGGCGAGGCGGAGACCGAACGGGCACTGGCGGCCAAGCAGTTCACGCTGCGCCTGCAGGTGCTCGACGTCCCCTCGTCCTGCCACCGCTACGACTTCCGTCACCTGCGGGTGCGGCACGGCGGTGAGCAGAGTCCGGTCTTCTCCGAGACCGGCGCCGACCTCCGCGCCGGCCGTTAACCCGGCAGCGCCAGCTCCAGCCAGGCCCTGGCGTCGGTCAGCTGACCTGGATCGATCTGATGGCCCAACTCGGACTCGCGGTACTCCACCTCGAGCCCGCCGGCCTCGAGCAGCTCACGCGCCTGCCTCGCGAACTCGACCCCGATCACCGGGTCGTTGCGGCCGTGGGCGACGAAGGCCCGCGTGCCGGTGCGGTCCGAGAGCGACGGCTGCCAGCCCTCGACCGTCGGCACGAAGCCGCTGAAGGCGAGGATCCCCGCCACCGCCGGGCGCTCGGCGCCGAGGCCCATCGCGTAGCTCATCACCGAGCCCATCGAGAAGCCGCCGAGGACGGTGCGCTCGGGCCCGATCCCGCCCTCGTCCCAGAGCTCGTCGTGGAGCTCGGCCAGGGCAGCCCGGGCGGCGAAGAAGGTCTCCGGGTCGGGGAAGCCGACCCGCGGCACCAGGTACCAGTGGTAGCCCGGCGAGCCCGGCAGCTGCAGCGGCGCTCGCGGCGAGACGATTCGCAGGCGCCGGCTCGGGTCGAGCGCGTCGGCGAGGCCGATCAGGTCGCCCTCGTCGGTGCCGCGGCCGTGATGGAGCACCAGCAGGCCGGCCGCCTCCCCCTCCGCCGGCCGTTCGACTCGCTCCAGCGCCATCGCTAGCTCGCCGAGGCGGCGGCGGTCTTGTTGAGGTAGTCGCGGATGAACTCGTCGATGTCGCCGTCGAGCACCCGCTGGACGTCGCCGACCTCGTGCTCGGTGCGGTGGTCCTTGACCATCGTGTAGGGGTGCAGCACGTAGCTGCGGATCTGCGAGCCCCAGGCGACGTCTTTGACCTCGCCGCGCGCCTTGGCCAGCACTTCGGCGCGTTTGCGCTCCTCCAGCTCGATCAGCTTCGAACGCAGCAGCTGCATCGCCACCGCTTTGTTCTGCGTCTGCGAGCGCTCGTTCTGGCACTGCACGACGACCCCGGTCGGAAGGTGGGTGATCCGCACCGCCGAGTCGGTCTTGTTGACGTGCTGGCCGCCGGCGCCGGAGGCGCGGTAGGTGTCGATGCGCAGGTCGGCGTCGTCGATCTCGACCTCGACGGCGTCGTCGACGACCGGCCCGACGTCGACCTGGGCGAAGCTGGTGTGGCGGCGAGCGGATGAGTCGAAGGGGGAGATCCGCACCAGCCGGTGGACGCCGCGCTCGGCGGCGAAGAGCCCGTAGACGTTCTCGCCGCGGGCGATGAAGGTCGCCGACTTTAACCCCGCCTCCTCCCCCGGCGAGGCCTCGACCATCTCGACTGCGAAGCCGCGCCGTTCCGCCCAGCGCAGGTACATCCGCAGGAGGATCTCGGCCCAGTCCTGGGAGTCGGTGCCGCCGGCGCCGGCGTGGACGGTGACGACCGCGTCGCCGGCGTCGTACTCGCCGCTGAACAGGCGCGCCTCCTCGAGCTCGGCGAGGCGCCGCTCGACCGAGCCCAGCTGCGCATCGAGCTCGGTGGCCATCTCCTCGTCCTCACCGGCCAGCTCGGCCAGCTCGCCGAGGTCGGCGACCTCGGCCTCGAGATCGCGGAAGGTCTTCAGCCGCCGTTCGGCGCGGGCGTGCGCGGCCGAGGTCTTGGCCGCCGCCTCCTGGTCGTCCCAGAAGCCCGGCTGTCCCATCTGCGCCTCGAGGCGCTCTGCTTCGGCCTTCAGCGCGGCCGGGTCAAAGGTAGTCCGAAAGCAGGGACAGCTGCTCCCGGATGTGGGAGAGGCGCGCCGGAACTGATTCGGTCGAGGCGGTCTCAGCCATGCCGACAGCCTAGTCGGCGCTGGGCGCCGACCCGGCGCCGGTTCCCGCGCCGGCGGTGACGATCCAGGTCGAGGCGGGCGCGAAGACGCCGTCGGGACCGTCGAACTCGGCCAGCGCCTCGCGCAGCTCGGCGGCGATCCGCGGCCGGATCTCGTCGACCCGGTCGCCCCAGAGGCGCAGCACCTCGCCGGCTGGGCCGATCGCCATGTTGAACTCGACCGCATGACCAAGGTCGTTGCCGATCTTCAGCGGCAGGTCAGAGCGCCGCAGCGAGACGTCCTCGAAGCCGGCGATCTTCAGCTGCTCGGTGAGCGTGTCGGCGTCGGCCATCGAGAACGGACCGGGCCCGCAGGTCGGCTCGTCGGTCTCCTCCGGGTGGTCGAGGTACCCCTCGACTACCTCCTCTGCCCGGCGCACCCACGGGTTGTCGAGCTTCCTGCGCCAGACGACCGCACAGAGGCGCCCCCCGGGTGCCAGCGCCTCGCGGACGTTGCGCAACGCCTGCACCGGGCTGGCGAAGAACATCAGGCCCATCCGCGAGAAGGCGTAGTCGTAGGGCCCGCCGAGGTCGGCGACCTGAACGTCCGCCGACGCGAAGCTGACGTTGGCGACTCCTTCGGCCTCACGGCGCGCCAGCTCGATGAAGGGCTCGGAGACGTCAAGGCCGACGACCTCGCCCTCGGGACCAACCAGCTCGGCGATCCGCTGCGTCGTGTCGCCGAAGCCGCAGCCGAGGTCGAGGGCACGAGCCCCGCGCGGCGGCGTGTTCAGAGCCAGCGCAACCTCACCGTGGGCACCGAGCCCACCGGCGACCAGGTCGCGATACCTGACGAAGCGATCGAACAGCGGCCCACTCCACGCCTCGGCGGCCTCGCGATTGCTGGCGGCGACGCTCTCCTCCATGCGCCGATGCTACGCCTAGCCGGCCGCGTGGGCAAAGCCACCTGCACGCAGCGCCTCGGCACGGTCCTCAAACGGACGCCAACTACGCACCCGGCGCTCGCGCAGCTCGAAGAGCCAGGCCATCTCGTCGACCCCCGCCAGCTCACCACTCTCTTCCCAGTGCCAGACCCGCCGGATCAGCGCCACCGCAGCCCCGCCACCGCCCTCCAGCCCTTCCTCGTAAAGCTCCTCCAGCTCGATCGTCTGCTGCACCCCCCCGGGCGCCCGCGTAGCCCAAACCCGCGCCGCCTCGACCCCCTTGCGCACCCCCCGCGCCGAATGCAGCTCCACTTCCGGATCCAAGACGGCGACAAACGCATCGAGATCCCGCTCGTTGAAAGCCCGAATGAACTCCCGAACGGGATCGGGACTGGGAGAAGGGCCGCCAGTCATCGTGCGACTGGGGTCCCGGCAGGGGTGGAACGTCTTGTACTTCTTGCGCGCCCACCCCCGGGCGCCAGCAACCCCACGCCGATTCGCAAGAAGTTAAGTGGAACCCCTGCCGGGACCCCAGTCAGGCCCCATGACACTTCTTGTACTTCTTCCCACTCCCGCACCAACACGGGTCGTTGCGGCCGACTTTGTCGTGCTCGTCTTTGACGACGGTCTCGACGATCTCGCCGCCGCCGTTGCCCGGGGCAGCCTCCGCCGCCGGCCCGCTCGATGCTTCGAAGCCTCCCGCAGCTACCTGTTCGAGCGCCGAAGGCTGGCCCGCCATCGTGCCGCCGGAGTAGTCGAGCCCGGACAGCTCGGCGTCGCCGTTGGCGGCGGCAACGGCCCCCTGGCCCGGTTCGATTTCGACTTCGGCGCGGAAGACGAGGCGGCTGAACTCCTCCCAGATCGCGTGCATCAGCTCCTGGAACATCGAGTAGCCCTCGTTTTTGTAGGCGACGAGGGGGTCGATCTGGGCGAAGCCGCGCAAGTGGATGCCTTCGCGCAGGTAGTCCATGTCGAAGAGGTGTTCGCGCCAGCGATTGTCGATCACCTGCAGCAGGATCGAGCGCTCCAGGTAGCGCATCAGCTCGGCGCCGAGCTGCTTCTCGCGCTCGTCGTAGGCGTCCATCGCGTCTTCGTCGAGGGCGTCTTTGAGTTTCTCGCGGTCGACGGTCTCCGGCGCCAGCGTCCCGACCTCGATGCTGACCGGCCAGATCAGGCGCAGCTGCGTCTCCAGCTCGCCGAGGTCCCAGTCCTCGAGCAGATCGCCCTGGGTGTAGTCGTCGACCAGGCGGTCGACCACGCCCTCGACCTCGTCGCGGGCGGTTTCGGAGATGTCGCGGCCTTCGAGGATCTCGCGCCGGTATTTGTAGACGACGCGGCGCTGCTCGTTCATCACGTCGTCGTACTCGAGGACGCGTTTGCGGATCAGGAAGTTCTGCTCCTCGACCTTCTTCTGGGCGTTCTCGACGGTTTTCGTCAGCATCTTCGCCTCGAGCGGGACTTCGGTGCCGTCGTCGTCGACGGGCCCCAGGCGGTCGAGGATTTTGTAGATGCGGTCGCCGGCGAAGAGGCGGATCACGTCGTCTTCGGCGGAGAGGTAGAAGCGCGACTCGCCGGGGTCGCCCTGGCGGCCGGAGCGGCCGCGCAGCTGGTTGTCGATGCGGCGTGACTCGTGCCGCTCGGTGCCGCAGATGAAGAGGCCACCGAGCTCTCGAACCTCGTCGGCCTCGGCTTCGCACTGGGGCTTCAGCTCCGCGGTGCGCGCCGCCAGCGCCTCCTCGTAGCCCTCGCTCTCGTGGGTGATCCCCTTCTTCTTCAGCTCCGTGATCGCCAGGTGTTCGGCGTCGCCGCCGAGCTTGATGTCGACGCCGCGGCCGGCCATGTTGGTGGCGATCATCACCGCGCCCTTGCGCCCCGCCTGGGCGATCAGCTCGCCCTCTCGTTCGGCGTGCTCGGGCTTGGCGTTGAGGACCGCGTGATCGATGCCGTCGCGCTTCAGCGCCGCCGAGATCATCTCCGAGACCTCGACCGAGACCGTCCCGACCAGGATCGGCTGACCCTTTTCGTGGCGCTCGAGGATCTCGGCCATCACCGCATGCCACTTGCCGTCTTTGGTTTTGAAGATCTGGTCGTTGTGGTCGGCCCGCAGCATCGGCCGGTTGGTGGGGATCTCGACGACCGGGATTTTGTAGATCTTCATGAACTCGGTCGCCTCGGTGAGGGCGGTGCCGGTCATGCCGGAAAGCTTGTCGTAGAGCCGGAAGTAGTTCTGCAGGGTGATCGTCGCCAGGGTCTGGTTCTCCTCGCGGATCGCCACGCCCTCCTTCGCCTCGACCGCCTGATGCAGGCCCTCCGACCAACGCCGGCCCTCGAGGATGCGGCCGGTGAACTCGTCGATGATCATCACCTCGCCGTCGATCACCGCGTAGTCCTTGTCTTTCTTGTAGAGCGCCTCAGCCTTCAGCGCCTGGGAGAGGTGGTTGACGAGGCTGCCGTGCTCGCCCAGGTAGAGGTTGTCGACGCCGACGAACTCCTCGGTGTTCTTGACGCCGCGCTCGGTCGGGGCGACGGTCTTGTGTTTCTCGTCGTACTCGTAGTCGTAGTCGACTTCGGAGGTGTCCTTGGACTCCCCCAGCGATTTCAGTTTCTGTTTCGCCGGCACGCCCTTGAGCCGTTTGGCGAGGCGGGCGAAGGTGTAATAGGTCTGGGCGGCCTGTTCGGGCTGGCCGGAGATGATCAGCGGCGTCCGCGCCTCGTCGATGAGGATGTTGTCGACCTCGTCCACGATCGCGAAGTGGTGATCGCGCTGGACGCAGTGGTCGAGGGCGCCGGCCATGTTGTCGCGCAGGTAGTCGAAGCCGAACTCGGAATTGGTGCCGTAGACGATGTCGCCGGCGTACTTGCGCTGACGGGTGGCGTGGTCGTCGCCCTCCTGCAGGGCGGAGACGCTGCAGCCGAGCGCCTCGTAGATCGGCGCCATCCATTCCGAGTCGCGCCGGGCCAGGTAGTCGTTGACGGTGACGACATGGACGCTTTCGCCGCCCAGCGTGTTGAGGAAGACGGCCAGGGTCGCGGTCAGGGTCTTGCCCTCGCCGGTCCTCATCTCGGCGATGGCGCCGTCGTGGAGGACCATGCCGCCGATCAGCTGCACGTCGTAGTGGCGCTGGCCGATGCTGCGGCGCGAGGCCTCGCGGGTCAGCGCGAAGGCCTCCGGCAGCAGCTCCTCGAGCGACTCGCCGTTGCGGGCGCGCTCGCGCAGGGAATCTGCCTCCTCGCGGATTTCCTCGTCGGAGAGTGCTTCCATCTCCGGCTCGAATCGGTTGATCGCCTCGGCGCGCTTCTGGTAGGCCTTGAACTTCCGCCCCTCCCCAGCCCGCAGCGCCTTGTTGACAAGGTCCATCGCTGGCATTGCTCAAGGGTAGCGGTGCAGGGTTGCCTGGGCGGTCCCGCAGGCGTAGCATCGGTGGCCCACACCAAAGGAGGCACTCATGCGGATGGAGATTCGGGGCCGGAACGTCGATGTCGACGACGACCTGCGTGAGATGGTGAGGAAGAGGCTTCAGTCGCTGGGGCGCCAGGTCTCGCCGCTGGCGACGCTCGAAGTCATCCTCTCCGAGGAGCGCAACCCCTCGATCGCCGACAGCCAGGTGGCGGAGGCGACGCTGCACGTCAAGGGCGTGACGCTCTGCGCCAAGGAGTCCTCACCGGAGATGACGCACAGCGTCCGCGAACTCTCCGAGGATCTGAGGCGTCAGGTCAAGAAGCACCGTGAGCTGCGGCGCAAGCGCAGCCGCACGCGGCATCTCGTCGACCAGATGCGCGGCAGGCCCGCCGAGCTTCATCCGTAGTCATAGCCGGCGCGCGAAGGTGACGGCGACCACGCGGGCGGCTCCGGCCGCCCGCAGTGCCTGCGCGCAAGCGGACACGGTGGCGCCGGTGGTTAGGACGTCATCGACGAGCAGGACGCTGCGCGGAACCGGCCCGGTGGCCCGGACCCGCGGTGGCGCGCCGAGGCGACTGGCGCGACCGCGACCGACCTGACGGCGCCCGCTGGCGCGACTGAGGCAGGGTGCGAGGAGTAGATCGGCGCGTGCGGCCAGCGCCGCTGCCAGCTCACCCGCGGGATCGAAGCCGCGGCGCCGCTGCCGCACCGGCGCCGCCGGGACCGGCACCAGCGTGCCGCTGAGCAGGTGCGGTGGGGCCAGGCCGTGGATTCGGCCCGCCATCGTCTCGGCCGCCGGCAGGAGACAGCGAAACTTCAGCGCCACGACGAGCTCGCGGGCGACGCCGTCGTGCGGAGCCGCGGACCAAGCTCGATCGGCTCCGGGCGGACCGGCACCGAGCAGCGGCTGGGAGCTCTCGAGGCGGCGCACGCAACGCTCGCAGAGGACCGCTTCGAGAGCACAGGGGCGCCGGCAGGCAACGCAGAGCGGCGGCGCCACGGCGGCCAGGAGGGCGGCTCGAAACCCCATCGGGCAATCGTGCCCGGCCGTGGCCGACCCGTGACGCGCAAACCTTCAGAAATCTGCAACAGCTTCGGCGCTGAAACTGCGTGGGGCGTCTTATTCCCCCGCGGGAGGGAACAACTCGCCCCAGAGCTCAGCGGCGCGGACCGGCGATCGAGCCGATCGAGAGCGAGTGGGGCGGCACGGACGCCCCGGGCAGCAGGATCACTTCGCGCAGGCGGCTGCCGGCACCGATCTCGGCGCCATCGCCGATCACCGAGGGGCCGTCGATGCGGACGTCGTCGCCGATCTCGCAGCCCTCGCCGATCAGCACTGGGCCCACCAGCCCCGGCTCGCCCTCGGCCGGCGTGCCGCTGCGGAAGCCGTCGACCAGCTGGCCCGCGCGCTCGACCTGAACGGCGCCGCTGAGCGCGTCGGCGGTGCCGTCGCGCAGCTCCTCGAGGTTGCCGATGTCATTCCAGTAGGCGTCGATCTCGTGCGAGTAGAAGGGCACGTCGCCGGCCAGCAGGGCCGGGAAGACGTCCATCGCCCAGTCGGCGAAGCCCGGCGGGTCGCCTTCGCCCGCCAGCTTGCTCTGTCCCGGGCCGGGGAAGTAGTCGAAGATCTCGGCGCGGAACATATAGATGCCGCAGTTGGCGAGGTCGGAGAGCGCTTCGGCCGGGTCGGGCTTCTCCTGGAAGCCCTGGATGCGGCCGTCGGAGCCGGTGATCGCGACGCCGAACTGGCTGGTGTCGTCGACCCGCTTGGTCGCCAGGGTGGCGATGCCGTCATGGGACTCGTGGTACTCGCGCATCGCCACCAGGTCGATGTCGGTGAGCGCGTCGCCGGAGATGACCAGGAAGGAGTCGCCGAGGAAGTCGGCGACGTTGCGGACGCCGCCGGAGGTGCCGAGCAGCTGCTCCTCGTGGCTGTAGGAGAGCTGGATGCCGAGCTCGGAGCCGTCGCCGAAGTAGTCCTGGATCAGGTCCGGGAACCAGTGCAGGTTGGCGATCACCTCGGTGAAGCCGTGCCGGCCCAGCAGGCGGGCGATGTGCTCCATCACCGGCCGGTTCAGCACCGGCACCATCGGCTTTGGCATGTCGTAGGTGATCGGGCGCAGGCGCGTGCCCAGCCCGGCTGCCAGCAGCATCGCTCTCATGGTCGTCCCATCGCCTCCTTGAAGTCCTCGATCGCCGGCACCGGCAGGGGGTCGACGCCGCGCGCCTCGGCCAGCCGCAGCGAGAGCAGGTCGCCCAGCATCACCGCCCAGAGCAGGCGCGCGATCCGCGTCTCGCCCTCGGTCTCGAGCCGCACCGTCGCCGCCGCCCGGGGCGCGACCGAGGCCTCGGTCAGCTCGAAGCGGCGCCGCTCGCGCGGGTGCTGGTCGGAGTCTTCGAGGAAGACGGCGGCGAAGCGCTCCCCCTCCGCCTGCCAGCCGCAAAGCTCGTTGTGGTCGGCCTCGGGGAGCTCGGCATAGAAGCTCGGGACCTTGACGTTCTCGTTGACCTGGGACTTCCAGCGGCGGGCGACCGGCGCGGTCAGGTCGGCGCCGTAGAAGATCGGCACCGCGTCGCCGAGCCTGCCGGCGATCTCCTCGGCGCGGGCGCGGAGGTCGTCGCTGCGCTCGGAGAGGAAGGCCGCCGCAGCGTCGATCTCGGTGTGGATCCGCGGCGCCACCCCGGCCAGCGCCGCCACCTCGGCGGCGATCACGAGCATGTAGGCGACCGCCGCGCGGGGCTGGAAGATCCCGGGCAGGCCGACGACCGGGACGCCGGCCTGACGGGCACCGTCGGTCAGCTCGCCGCCGGTGCTGGCGACCAGGCGCCGGGCGCCAAGCGCTTCGGCGGCGGCGAAGCAGGCGAGCGTCTCCTCGGTGTTGCCGGAGTAGCTCGAGCAGAGCACGGTCCACTCCGGCGTCGCCCAGCTCGGCAGCTCATAGCCGCGCACGGTCACCATCGGCCGGGTCAGGCGGTCGCCGAGGGCGGCGGCGGCGAGGTCGGCGCCGATCGCCGAGCCGCCCATCCCGCAGACCATCAGCCCGGCCGCCTCGGCCGGCTCCAGGCGCGCCGATTCGACCCGCCAGAGGGCGTCGCGGAGGTGGTCGGGGATAGCGAGGACGTCGTCGATCACGGCAACTCTAGGCGGGCACTCTTTCATCCCTGCCGACCACGTCGCCTTCGAGCACCGCGCCGGGCTCGACGGTGACGCCGGGGGCAAGGACAGAGCCGGCGATGCGGGCACCGGCGCCGACGGTGCAGCCGTCAAGCAGGACCGACTCGCGCAGCTCGGCACCGGCCTCGACGCGACAGCCGGGGGCGACGACGGCGCGCGGGCCGATCGTCGCGTCGGCAGCGACCTCGGCGGCGGCGCTGACGAGCACGCCCGGAGCGGTCGAAGCGACCTCGGTCTCGACCCGCCCCTCGAGGATGTCCCAGCTCGCCTGCAGGTAGCGCTCGGGGGTGCCGATGTCCATCCAGTAGCCCTCCAGGGGCAGCGCCTGCAGGCCCTCGCCGACCAGGCGCGGGAAGACCTCGCGCTCGATCGAGAACTCGCGACCGGGCGGGATCAGGTCGAGGACCGAGCGCTCCAGCACGTAGGCGCCGGCGTTGACCTCGCCGGGGACCTCCTCCCCGGTCTTCTCGAGGAACTCGAGCACGGCCCCATCGCCGTCGCGGCGGACGAGGCCATAGGCCGAGGAGTCCTCGACCGGGTACAGGGCCAGCGTCGCCCGCGCGGCGACACGCTCGTGCTCGCGCAGCAGCGCCGTCAGGTCGAGGTCGGTGAGGACGTCGCCGTTGAGAGCGAGGAAGCGATCGTCGAGGTCCTCGCCGAGCGAGTCGGCCGCGAAGCGGATCGCGCCGGCGGTGCCGCGGCGGTCGGGCTCGACCACGTAGCGCAGCCGCGTCCCCTCGTGCTCCTCCTCGCCGAGGGTCTCACGCAACACGTCGGGCAGGAAGCCGCAGGCGAGCACCACCTCGTCGACGCCGTGCGAGGACAGCCACTCGACCATGTAGGCCAGAAAGGGCCGGTCGACGAGCGTCAGCGCCGGCTTCGGCACGTACTCGGTAAGCGGCCGCAGGCGAGTTCCCTCGCCGCCGACGAGGACGATCGCCTGCATCAGTCGGTTGCCGCCGCGGCGATGCCGCGAGGCGCGGTGCCGATTCCCTCGTACTCGAAGCCGGCCGAGACCAAGGCCTCGGCGTCGAGGAAGTTGCGGCCGTCGACCACGAAGGCGCGGGCCATCTTGTCGGCCGCCTGCCGCCAGTCGAGCTCGGCGAACTCGGTCCACTCGGTGACCAGCACCGCCGCGTCGGCGCCATCCAGCGCCTCCAGGGCCGAGCCGGCCATCTCGACCGAGCCGAGCAGCTGCTGGGCCCGCTCGGCGGCGACGGGGTCATAGGCGACCACCTCGGCCCCCTCGCCCTGCAAGCGCGCCGCCAGCACCAGGCTCGAGGCCTCGCGCATGTCGTCGGTGTCGGCCTTGAAGGCGAGCCCGAGCAGGGCGATCCGCTTGCCGATCAGCGAGCCGAGGTGCTTCTCGAGCTTGCCGACGACGCGGCGCTTCTGCAGCTCGTTGACCTCGATCACCGCGGTAAGCAGCTGGAAGTGGTAGCCGGTGTTGCCGGCCAGCATCTTCAGGGCGCTGACGTCCTTGGGGAAGCAGGATCCCCCGTAGCCGATCCCGGCGCGCAGGAAGGAGGAGCCGATCCGCTCGTCGAGGCCCATCCCCCGCGCCACCTGACCGACGTCGGCGCCGACCTCCTCGCAGACGTTGGCGATCTCGTTGATGAAGGAGATCTTCGTCGCCAAGAAGGCGTTGGAGGCGAGCTTGATCATCTCGGCGCTGGCGACGTCGGCGTGGAGGATCTCGCCGCCGAGCGGCTCGTAGAGCTCCGCCACCGCGGCGGCGGCCGCCTCGTCGCCGGGGTCGGAGCCGATCACGACCCGATCGGGGTTCATGAAGTCGGTGACCGCGGTGCCCTCCTTGAGGAACTCCGGGCAGGAGACGTAGGAGAGGCCGGGCAGGTCGCGGCGGATCGAGTCGCCGGTGCCGGCCGGGACGGTGCTCTTCATGACCAGCACGTGATCGCTGTCGGCGGGCAGCTCGGCGACCACCGCGCGGACCCGCGAGAGGTCGGCGTCGCCGGAGTAGGTCGGCGGCGTGTCGACGCAGGTGAAGAGAAGACGGGCGCCGTCCAGCAGCTCGCCCATGTCAGTGGTGAAGGTGAGTCGCTCGGCGTTGCGACGGAGGAGGTCGGCGAGGCCGGGCTCGTGGATCGTCAGCTCCCCGCGCGAGAGGGCCTCGACCTTCTCGGGGAGGATGTCGCGGGCAATCACGGGGTGGCCGAGCTCGGCAAAGCAGGCCGCGGTGACCAGCCCCACCCAACCGACTCCGATCACGCCCACCGGCTCCAGCCGCTCGCTCATCCTCGTTTCCTCCCCTGCCTTGGCTTCTTGTTCGGAACGATCACCTTCGCGGACCTGGCGATGCCGACCATCTGGTCGTTGGTCAGGTCCCCGAGCAGGCTATTGGAGACCCAGTACGTGTTATTGCCGCGGTGCCAGGCAATCGTGCTGACGCTGTCCCCGTCGACGAAGATTTCGTATTCCCGTCCATGGATCGTCCGCGTTTCGCTGGGATTGCTGAGGATCGGCGGGTCGGTCCAGCCCTGGATCCCCTGGATCCCGAAGTAGTGGATTTCGTATTCGGGCCCGAATCGGGCGACCATCCGGTAGGCGGCGTGGCGGTTGCCGTCGCTGTCTTTGAAGTGGTAGACACGCGGGTCCTGGACGTGCTCGTACGGGTTGGTTTCTTCGTAGTAGGCGCCTTCCGGCAGTCGCGTCGCGTAGAAGACCGGGAAGCCGCTGCTGACCTTGCGGGCGACCGCCTTGCCCTCCGCTTCGCCCGCTTCGCGAGCCGGGACGAGTTCGTCGCCGCCGGGCGGCTTCGGCTTGACGATGTGGCGCTTGTGCGGCTTCTTGCGCTTCTTGGCTCCGCTCTTGTGAGCCTGCTTCTTCTTGCCCCCTTCTTCGCCTTCCCCTTCGGGTCGCGGGCCGCTGCCTTCGCCGGCGAGGAATTCCTTCACCGCGCCTTCGATGTCGCTGTGCGAGGCGTAGACGTAGCTGGGCCCGAGCGTGGCCGGGAAGTGGACCTGCTTGATCGTCGCGTTGCGCGAAGCGAGGAAGAGTTTGAGGACCTGCAGCATCGTTTCCTTGTTGTTGATGTCGGAGGTCGTGTACTTGGTGAAGATGTCGATCAGCCCACTCTGATCGAACACCAGGTCCTGCAGCGAGATGCGCTGGCGAGCGGCGCTCATGAAGTCCTGCTGGCGGGCCGAGCGGACCAGGTCGGTGTCGGTATGCCGGTAGCGCACGTACTGCAGCGCCTTTTTGCCGCAGAGCAGCTGATAGCCGGGCTGGATGTTGATTTCCGAATACTGTTCTGAGGGCGACACGCCGACGTTGGAGTGGAAGTAGCGACGGTCGACGTCGACGTAGACGCAGCCGATCGCGTCGACGGCCCGGACGAAGCCGAGGAAATCGACGTTGACGACGTGGTTGATCGGCAGCCCGGTCAGTTCCTTGACCACCTGCAGGGTCAATTTGGGGCCACCGAAGGTGTAGGCGGCGTTGAACTTTTCGGTCCCGTAGTTGGGGATTTCGACCTTGAGGTCGCGCGGGATCGACATCACCGAGATCGTGTCGGCGTCGGGGTTGAGGCGCAGCAGCATCGTCGTGTCGGAGCGGCCCGGGTCTTCGGCGAGGTTGGCGCGCTTGTCGGAGCCGAGGATGAGGATGTTCTCCGGCTCGCCGCCCTCGACGGACGCCAGGTAGCGCTTCAGTTTGTTGCTGTAGACGTTGTTGTGGGAGAGCGCGTGGGCGATGCTGTCGAGGTAGAGCAGCACGCTCGTCGCGGTGGCGGCGGCGCTGACGGCGACGATCAGCAGCGAGGCCAGCGTGAAGCGCAGCCAGTAACGCTGGCGCTTCGGCGGCTGCTCGGAGTCGCCCTCTGGCGGTGGCTTGCGTGGCCCCCAGCCGAGCGGCGGCGTCTCAGTCATCGAGGCGGCCCGGGATCGACCGCAGGAAGGACTCGAGCGCCTGCCGGTAGGTCTCCAGCGAGGAGACCGAGACCCACTCCTCGGGGCCGTGATGGCCGGCGCCGACCGGGCCGAACTCGACCGCCGGCACCCCCACCCGCAGGAAGGAGACCGCGTCGGAGGCGCCATCGCGGCCGACGCTCATCGGCTCGCCGTCGTGGTGGGCCACCGCCGCGTCCCGCAGTGCCCGCACGAAGACCGAGTCGCGGTCCACCCTGGCCGGCGGCCGGGTCAGCAGTTGCGCCGCGGAGGCACGCGGCAGCGCCTGCACTTCGGCGAGGATCGCGGCGGGGTCCTGATCGGGCAGGTAGCGGATGTCGACGTCGATGACGCATCGGTCGGGAACCTTGTTCAGCGCGTCGCCGCCCCAGATCCGGCCCAGGTTGATCGAGGGGCGGTCGAAGAGCTCCGAGCTGTGTCGGGCAAAAGGTAGCGACTCGATACTGCGGAAAACGTCGATCGCGCCGAGCACGGCATTGTCGCCCAGCCACGGCGTCGCCCCGTGCGCGGCCGTCCCCTCGATCTCCAACCGCAGCGCCAGCACGCCCTTCGCCTCGATCCCGATGTGGAGGTCGGTCGGCTCGCCGGTGATCGCGAAATCCCCCGTGAAGCCAGTGTCGACCAGATGATCGCTGCCCCGCTGCTGTGCCTCCTCGGACTCCTCATCGCCGACGATGCCAAGCCGCACCCGAACCCGATCCTGATCGCGCATCGCCGCGGTGACGAGCAGCATCGCCGCGATCGCCCCCTTCATGTCATAGGACCCACGCCCGTACAGCCGGTCCCCCTCGACCCGCGGCCGGAACTGCCCCTCGAAGCCCGGCACCACATCGAGATGCCCATGCAGCACCACAATCGGCGCCCCCTCCGGCCCCACCTCGGCCCTCAGCACCGGCAACCCCCGCACCTCATCGCTCTCCGCCGCGATCCCCCGCGCCTCCAGCCACCCCTTCACGAACCCCGCAGCCTCCCCGATCCCCTCCGGATCACAGGTGTCGAAGGCGATCAGCCGCTTCGCGAGAGCTACGAGTTCGTCACTCATAACTCACCGAAGGAGCGTCGGGCGATCCGTGCCGGCGGAGGCGGGGGACCTCCGTGGGAATGTCGCGAAGCGGCGATATGCAATCTGATTCTTGCGCCCCATAGGGGCGCAGCAACTTCCGGAGCCGCACCCGCAGGGTGCGCGACTGGATTCCCACGGAGGTCCCCCGCCTCCGCCGGCTCATCCCCCGGCGATCGCCAGGAACGCTTCAGCCCGCTCGCGGTCTTTCTTCGCCCGCGCGAACTCGGCACTGCCCTCGCCGCTCTCGCCCAACCGCGTCTCGGCATCCGCGAGCTGCTCTTTGAGCACACCGGCATCGAGATCCTCGGGCGACAGCGCCTCCTCGACCAGGAGACGCGCCCGGTTGCCGAAGATCTGCAGCCAGCCGTGAGCCTGGGCGTAGCGCTTGGTCTCGGAGTCGGAGATCTTCAGGCGCAGCTCGGTCGGCTGCAGCGCCGCCAATAGCGGCGCATGGTTGGCGAGGATGCCGATCTCACCGACCTCGGTGCGGGTCGAGACCTGCCGGGCTTCGCCCTCGAAGACCTCCCCCTCGGGGGTGAGGACCTCGACGTCGATCATGTGGTCGGCGGCCAACTCAGCTCCTTATGCCGCGGCAGCGGCCTTGGCGTTCTCGAGGACCTGGTCGATCGAGCCCTGCATGTAGAAGGCGCCCTCGGAGAGGTCGTCGTGCTCGCCGTCGAGGATCTCGCGGAAGCCGCGGACCGTCTCCGCCACCGGCACGTACTCGCCGGCGCGGCCGGTGAACTGTTCGGCGACGAAGAACGGCTGCGAGAGGAAGCGCTCGATCTTGCGGGCGCGGGCCACCGTCTGGCGGTCCTCGTCGGAGAGCTCGTCGATGCCGAGGATGGCGATGATGTCCTGCAGCTCCTTGTAGCGCTGCAGCACCTCCTGGACGTCGGTCGCGGTCTTGTAGTGCTCCTCGCCGACGACGTCGGGCTTGAGGATCGTCGAGGTCGAGTCGAGCGGGTCGACGGCCGGGTAGATGCCTTTCTCGGAGATCGACCGCGAGAGCGTCGTGGTCGCGTTGAGGTGGGCGAACACCGAGGCCGGGGCCGGGTCGGTGAGGTCGTCGGCGGGGACGTAGACCGCCTGCACCGAGGTCACCGAGCCGCGGTCGGTCGAGGTGATCCGCTCCTGCAATTCGCCCATCTCGGTCTCCAGGGTCGGCTGGTAGCCGACCGCCGAGGGCATGCGCCCGAGCAGCGCCGAGACCTCGGAGCCCGCCTGGACGAAGCGGAAGATGTTGTCGATGAAGAGCAGCACGTCCTGGCCGCCCTGCTCGCGGTAGTACTCGGCCATCGTCAGGCCGGAGAGGGCGACGCGGAGACGGGCGCCGGGCGGCTCGTTCATCTGACCGAAGACGAGCATCGTCTTGTCGATCACGCCCGACTCTTTCATCTCCAGCCAGAGGTCGTTGCCCTCTCGGGAGCGCTCGCCGACGCCGACGAAGGCGGAGAGGCCGGAGTGCTCCTCGGCGATGTTGCGGATCAGCTCCTGGATCAGCACCGTCTTGCCGACGCCGGCACCGCCGAACAGCCCGACCTTGCCGCCTTTGGCGTACGGCGCCAGCAGGTCGATGACCTTGATCCCGGTCTCGAGGATCTCCTGCGTCGGGGTCAGGTCGGAGGCCTTCGGGGCGGGACGGTGGATCGGCCAGCGCTCGCCGTCGGCCTCGAGCTCCGCGCCCTCGTCGATCGGCTCGCCGAGCAGGTTGAAGATGCGGCCCAGGGTGGCCTCGCCGACCGGCACCGTGATCGGGCCGCCGGTGTCGATGACCTTGTCGCCGCGCTGGATGCCGTCGGTGGCGTCCATCGCCACGGCGCGGACGCGGTCGTCGCCGAGGTGCTGCTGCACCTCGCAGACCAGGAGGGTCGGTTCACCGTCGCCGTCACCGGCGCTCTCGATGTTGATCGCGGAGTAGATCCCCGGCAGCTTGTCCGGGAAGACGGCGTCGATGACGACTCCCGTCACCTGCTCGACGCGCCCGACGTTGGTACCGCTTGCTCCGTTGCTCTCAGCCATCACTGCCTTTCCTGGTCTCACTTGAAAGTTTCCGCGGTCGCTAGCCGAGCGCCTCGGCGCCGGCGACGACCTCCAAGATCTCCTGCGTGATCTCCGCCTGACGGACCCGGTTCATCTCCAGGGTCAGGTCATCGATGATCGTTTCCGCATTCTCGGACGCGTTGCGCATCGCCGTCATCCGCGCTCCCAGCTCGGAGGCGGCGGACTCGAGCAGGGCCCGGTAGACCGAGATCGTCACGTACTCGGGGATCAGCCGGGCCAGCAGCTCCTCGGGGTCGGGCTCGTAGCTCCACTCCGATTTGGCCTGGCGCTGTTCGGCCTCGGTCAACTCGCCGCTGTCCTGCTCCTCCTCGGCTCCCTCGCCGATCACCTCGGCCTGCTGCAGGGGCAGCAGGGTCTGGCGCCAGACGTGCTGGGTGAGCGGCGAGACGAAGCGGTTGTAGACCAGTTCGACCCGGTCCAGCTCCTCGTCGACGTAGCGCGCGGTCAGCTCCTCGCCGATCTCGCGGGCGTTGGCGAAGGCGGGGCGGTCGGTGAAGCCGGTGTAGGCGCCGGCGACCTCCTGCTTGCGGAAGTTCAGCGCCGAGACGCCCCGCTTGCCAACCGCGGAAAAGACCGGGGTCGCCCCCTCCCCGCGAACCTCGCCCGCCATCCGCACGCCCTCGCGGATGATGTTGCTGTTGAAGGCGCCGGCCAGGCCGCGGTCGCCGGTGACCACGAGGATCCCGACCCGCTCGACGTTCTCGCGCTCCGCCATCACCGGCACGCGCGGGATCGCCCCGGCGTGAGCGGCGGCCTGGCGGGTCAGTTTGCGGATGCCCTCGGCGTACGGCCGCAGGTCGTCGATCCGCTGTTCGGCGCGGCGCAGCCGTGCCGCCGCGACCATCTCCATCGCCCGCGTGATCTTGTGGATGTTCTTGATCGACGCGATGCGATTCTTGACTTCCTTCTGGGTGGCCATGATCGAGAGCTAGTCGCGCGGGACGGCTAGGCGGGGGTCGCCTCCTGCGCGGCTTCCTCGGTGCGCGAGCCTTTCGCCCGCTCCTCCTCGGAGCGCACGCGGTCGGACTCGCCCTCCTCGAGCGGGTTGCCTTCGACGTCGAAGTCGGGGCCGAAGTCGTCGACGAAGTCGGCGATCGCCTCACCGAGCTCCTTCTCGTCGGACTCCTCGAGCTTGCCGCTCTCTTCGATCCGGCCCAGCAGGTCGGCCTTCTCGGAGTGCAGGCGAGTGCGCAGGTCGGCGAGGAACTCCGCCACCCGCTCGACCTTGACCCGGTCGAGGTAGCCGCCGGTGCCGGAGTAGATCGTCGCCACCTGGTCGGCGACGCTGAGCGGTTCGCGCTCTTTCTGTTTGAGCAGCTCGACCAGGCGTTCGCCGCGGGTCAGCGCCTTCTGCGTCTCCGGATCGAGCTCGGAGCCGAACTGGGCGAAGGCCTCGAGGTCGCGGTACTGGGAGAGGTCGAGGCGCAGTTTTCCGGCGACCTTCTTCATCGCCTTGGTCTGCGCGTTGCCGCCCACCCGGGAGACTGAGATGCCGACGTTGATCGCCGGCCGGACGCCGGAGAAGAACAGATCGGACTCGAGGAAGATCTGCCCGTCGGTGATCGAGATCACGTTGGTCGGGATGTAGGCGGAGACGTCGGAGGCCTGGGTCTCGATGATCGGCAGCGCCGTCAGCGAACCGGCGCCCTGGGCGTCTGAGAGCTTGACCGCCCGCTCCAGGAGCCGCGAGTGCAGGTAGAAGACGTCGCCCGGGTATGCCTCGCGACCAGGGGGGCGCCGCAGCAGCAGCGACATCTGCCGGTAGGCGTAGGCGTGTTTGGTGAGGTCGTCGTAGACGCAGAGCGCGTGTTTGCCCTGGTAGAGGAAGTGCTCCCCCATCGCGCAGCCGGCGTAGGGCGCGATGTACTTGATCGGCGCCGCCTCGTCGGCCGGGGCGGCGACGATGATCGTGTTCTCCATCGCCCCGTTTTCCTCGAGGATCTCTTTGAGCTGGACGACGGTGGACATCCGCTGCCCGATCGCGACGTAGATGCAGATCAGGTCCTTGTCCTTGTTGTTGATGATCGTGTCGATCGCGATCGCCGTCTTGCCGGTCTGGCGGTCGCCGATGATCAGCTCTCGCTGGCCGCGGCCGACCGGGATCATCCCGTCGATTGCCATCAGGCCGGTCTGGACGGGTTCCTCGACCGGCTGGCGGTGGACGACGCCGGGGGCTTTGAACTCGGCCGGGCGCGTCTCGGTGGTGGCGATCTCACCGCGATCGTCGAGCGGGCGGCCGAGCGGGTCGACCATGCGGCCGAGCAGCTGCTCGCCGACCGGGATCTCCAGCAGGTGGCCGGTGCGCTTGACGGTGTCGCCCTCGACGATCTTGTCCCACTCGCCGAACAGCACGGCGCCGACGTTGTCGGCCTCGAGGTTGAGGGCGAGGCCGGTGACGCCGTGCGGCAGGTCCAGCATCTCCAGCGCCATCACGTTGTCGAGGCCATGGATGCGGGCGATGCCGTCGGCCACGGAGAGGACCGTGCCAACCTCAGAGAGGTCGGCCGAGTCGGTCTCCAGACCCTCGATCCGCTCTCGCAGAATGCTTGCGATCTCGTCGGGCTTGATCTCCATCGGGTGCTCCTTGCCTCCTTACGCCGCCGTGGCGACGCTCTGTCGAAGTTTCTCCAGGCGATTGCGGATGCTCGCGTCCAAAACCATGTTGCCGACCTGCAGGACGATGCCGCCGATGATTCCGTCATCGACGCGGCTGGCCAGGTCGACCTCCTCCCCGGTCTGCCGTTCGACCTCCTCGCCGATCTTCCTGACGACGGCTTCGTCGAGCTCGACGGCGCTGATCACGGTGACGTCGAGGCGGCGGTTCTCCTTCTTCCAGAGCTCGTCGAACTCGCGCCGGATCCGGAAGATCTCCGGCATCCGGTGCTTCTCGACCAGCAGCTCGAGGAAATTCGTCAGCTCCGGCTCGGCGTCGGAAATCGCCCGCCCCAGGCCCTCCACCTTGTCGGCGGAGGACAGGTAGGGGCTGAACAGGAAGACCTGCAGCTCGCGGTTGCCGTCGACCGCGTCGGTGAACTGCGCCAGCTGCTGCTGCAGCTGGTCGAGCTTGCCCCTGTCCTTGCCGGCCTCGAAGAGGGCCTCGGCGTATACGTGGGCGGCCTCCGGCATCGGTTAGTTCTCCGACCCCGAGAGCGCTGAGAAGTCGACCTCGCTGAGGGCCTCCTCGACGAGCCGCTTCTGATCGTCGGCGCTGAGGCTCTTGCGGGTGACCTTCTCGGTCGCCAGCACCGTCAGATCGGCGACCTCCTGGCGGATCTGCTCGAGCGACCGTCGCGTCTCCGCTTCGATGTCGCGCTTCGCCGCGGAGACCAGCTCCTCGCGTTTCTCCTTGCCCGCCGCGGTCGCCTCGGCCTCGGCGGTCTCGGCCGCCTTGCGGGCGCGGGCCATGATGTCGTCGGCCTGCTCCCGTGCCTCGGCGAGCCGGCCGCGGTACTCGGCGAGCAGCTCGTCGGATTCGCGCCGCTGGCGCTCGGCCGCGTCGATCGACTCGGCGATCACCTTGGCCCGCCGATCCAGCGCTTCCTGGATTTTCGGGAAGGCGAACTTCTTCAGGACCCACATCGTGATCAGGAACAGGACGAGGGTCCAGATCATCAGGCCGAGGCCCGGCGAGACGAGGAAGCTGCCACCTTCCTCCTTGCCGGACTCGGCGGCGAGGGGCAGCGCGGATATGAGTCCGACCAGGTCCATCGGCCTAGAGGAAGAAGGCGATGAGGCCGAAGATGAAGGTGTAGAAGGCCACGGCCTCGGTCAGCGCGAAGCCCAGCCAGCGGATGCTCTGGAGCTCGTCTTTCATCTCCGGCTGGCGGGCGACCGACTCGATCTCCTTACCGAAGATGAAGCCGATGCCGATACCGGCGCCGATCGAGCCGAGACCGGCACCGACGCCGAGGGCGACGGCCTTGCCGGCAGCTTCCACGCCTTCGTCAGAGACGGCGGCGACGACAGGGGACAGATCCATGGAAAACGCGCTCCTTTTCTAGTGACTGGCGGAGGTAGCTCCGCCGAGATAGATGGCAGTAAGAGTGGCGAAGATGAAGGCCTGCAGGGTCGCGATCAGGCCGACCTCGAGGATGAAGAAGAAGAAGGCGAGCGGGAAGGTGAGGGCGCCGAGCGCGGCGATTCCGAGCAGCACCGCCAGCCCGCCGCCCATGAAGAGCAGCAACAGGTGGCCGGCGAGGATGTTGGCGAAAAGTCGGACGGAGAGCGAGATCAGGCGGGCGAAGTGGGAGATCGCCTCGATGATGAAGATGAAGCCCTTGGCGAGCGGGTTCATGTCCTCGAGGCCGGGCGGCAGCCAGCTGGCCAGGTACTTGAAGAGACCCTTGGCCCGGACTCCTTCGACGTGGTAGGAGACCCAGACGATCAGGGTCAGGACCAGCGGGATCGAGAGGTTGGCGGTCGCCGCGTAGATCGCGAAGGAGGGAATTTCGACGCCGAAGATCGAGATCTCGTGCTCGGTGTTGGTCGGCAGCGGCAGGAAGCCGAGCATGTTCGAGAACCAGATCCAGAAGAAGATCGCGGCGATGAAGGGGAACCAGCGGGCCGCCATCTCGCCGTGGAGGCTGCCGCCCGTGATCGTGGTCTTGGTCATGTCGTAGGCGACCTCGACCGCGGTCTGGACGCGGTTCGGCTTTTCCTGCATCCGCTTGGCGATCCAGGTCATCGCCGCGATCGTCAGGAGGCTGGCCGCCAGCAGGTAGAAGACCGCCTTGTTGATGCTCATGTCGACGCCGGCGATGTGGATCGAGATCCACGGTTCGAGCTTGAACTCGTTCTGCGGCTTGAAGGCTTCGTTCTTGCCGTCGCTGCCGAAGATCAGGAACAGCAGGATCGCGATTGCCAGGTAGGCGCCGAGACCGATGAAGAACTTGGCCTTGGTGCTGAGCCCGGACTTCGGCGCGGCGGTCGTGGCGGCTGCCTCGCTCATGCCGCCCCCTGCCCCTCGGGGTCTTCGGCGAAGAGGTGCGAAAGGCCCTGGGCCGCGAAGGAAACGGTGAACAGGACCAGGACGAGGACGCCGGCGGCGAGGCCGGCTTCCCGCTCGGCGAGGCCGGTGAGGAGGACGACGGTGGCCATCAACCAGACCCGGCCGAGGGTCGTCGCCGCGATCATCCCCATCGCCTTCTGGCGGTTGCCGGCGCTCAGTTCGGACTTGACCCGTTGCGCCGTGTACGTCTGGATGCCGCGCTGGAGGAGCCAGGCAGCGGCGCCGGTGGCGAATCCGAGCATCGGGAAGCCGCCCACGATGAAGACTGCGAGGGCGGCGACCAGCACTAGAAGATCTACGTACTTGGGAGGAGACATAAAAGCGCCCGACTCGGGGTGAGCGGGCGGATGCGCGACTATATCCCAAAGGTCGGCGAAACGGCATTGCAAAGCCACTTAGTGAGCCTTGCCACTACCCTCCTCGTCGATTTCGAGGGCTTCGAACTCCCCCGTTTCCGGGTTTATCCGCCCCCGACGCAGCTTCAGGATCTCCAGCACGTAGACCAGATAGACGCTGGAGGCCAGGGCGACAAGCAGGAAGCCGACCATCACCGCCGTCCAGAGGGCGTCGAAGTGACCGTGGTTGTCGCTGTAGGGGACGAAGCGCAGGGCCAACGCCAGGCCCGCCATCACCAGCGTCCAGGCATAGAGGTAGGCGATCGTGCGGCGCTGCGAGAAGCCGATGTTGGCCATCCGGTGGTGGAAGTGCCAGCTGTCCGCCTGGTAGATCGGCTGGCGGTATTTGAGCCGCTTGGCGACGACGAAGCCGGAGTCGAGGATCGGCACGGCGAGAACGACGAGCGGGAAGGCGAGCGCGATCACCGCGTTCGTCTTCAGCGCCCCCTGCACCGAGGCGGTCGCGAGCAGGTAGCCGAGCAGGTTCGAGCCGGTGTCCCCCATGAAGCTGGAAGCGGGCGGGAAGCCGTGGCGGAGGAAGCCGAGGGCGGCGCCGGCGGTCAGCGCGGCGAGGGCGCCGGCGGCGTTGCGTTCCAGCGAGAGCGCGATCGCCGCCAGGGTGACGCCGGCGATCACGCAGACGCCGGCGGCCAGCCCGTCGACGCCGTCGATGAAGTTGATGACGTTGACGACGGCGACGATCCCCAGCACCGTCAGGGGATAGCCGAGCCAGCCCAGTTCGAAGCCGCCGACGAAGGGCAGGGTGAGGTTCTCGACCCGGACCCCGGCCAGGACCGGGATCAGCGAGGCGCCGACCTGGCCGGCCAGCTTCGCCAGCGCCGGCAGGCCGCGGACGTCGTCGACGACGCCAACCGCGGCGATCGCCACGGCGCCGAGCAGGATCGCATGGCTTTCCGTGTCCCCGGGCAGCCAGATCCAACCGGCCAGCTCGACCCCGGCGAGGATCGCCAGGCCGGAGAGCCGCGGCATCGGCCGGTCATGCAGGCCACGTTCCTTGGGCTGGTCGATCGCGCCGACCCGGAAGGCGAGTCGCTCGGCGTAGGGGACGAGCAGCCAGGCGACTGCCGCGGCAGCGACGAAGGCAAGGACTGCGTCGGTGGTCGTCGGGCCCATGCGGTTGGCCCACGGGAGGATGCGGGCCGGCTCAGGCTACCCGAGCTACTCGACAGCGCCGAGCACGGCGTCCACGAGGATCTGTGGGTCGCGTGGGTGTAGGACCCCGATCGGGGCCTCGCGCTTGCGCAGTTGCAGCGCCTCCGGGTCGTCGAGGACCTGCAAACGACCCTCTGCGATCAGCGTCTCGTCGACGCCGCCCATCTGGCCGGTGAAGGTGGTGAAGACGGGCGTGCCGAGGGCTACCGCCTCGCGATTCATCGTCCCCCCTGCGCTGACCACGAGGTCGGCGAAGGCGATCAGGCTCTGGGCGTCGATCGCCCGCTCGGGGACGATCAGGTTGGCGGCGCCGAGCGCGCGGACCGCGGCGCCCTGCTCCTCGGTGCGCGGGATCACCACCGCCTGCGCCTCGGGCGCGCTGGCGAGGCGCTTGATCGTCGCCCCGTAGAGGTCGTTGGGGGCGTGGTACTCGGAGGTCTCGGGCGGTGGCCGCACGACGACCAGCACCTTCTCGCGGTCGAGGCCGAGCTCGCCGAGCGCGGCGGGATCCGGCTCGAAGCCGTCGAGGTAGTACTCCTCCTTGAGGCCGGGATAGCGGACCAGCTTCTTCGGCCGGGCGCCGAGCTTGCGCAGCCGCTCGACCGGGATCGAGTCGGGGGCGAGGACGCGGCGGGCGGCCCGGAAGGCGACGTTGCGCTGCAGCCGCGCGAACTCGTAGTCCTGCATCTGCACCGAAGGGATCAGGAACGAGGCGGAGACGACCGCCAGATCGACCGAGCCGTGGGCCAGGGCCAGCTGCGGCCGCCGCCGCCAGACCAGCCGCGCCAGCCGTCCCGAGCGACCGCCGAGCGCCCGCACCTTGCCGAACTTGGAGGCGCCGCCGTGCTCGCCGACGACTGTGTAGGGGAGGCCGAGCCGATCGAGGATGCCGACCGTCTGGCCGTACTCGCGGGTGGTGATGAAGGCCTCGTGGCCCTGCGCCTGCAGCCGCTCGACGATCGGCCGCAGCACCAGGGGGTGCGCCGCCGCGGTGCAGTCCACCCAGACGAGCAAGCGATCAGACGGCGCTGGGCGAGAGCTGCGGGTAGAGCGGGTAGCGGTCCATCAGCGCCGCGGTCCGCATCTGCAGGCCGTCCTTCTCGAAGACGAAGTCGCCGGTCAGGGCGAGGGCGATCACGGAGGCGATCTCGCGCATGTCGTCCTCGCCGAGGCCGCGAGTGGTCAGCGCCGGGGTGCCGATCCGCAGGCCCGAGGGGTTCAGCGGCGGCCGCGGGTCGAAGGGGATCGCGTTGCGGTTGACGGTGATCCCGACCTCATCGAGGCGGTCCTCGGCGGTCTGGCCGTCGAGCCCGGTCGGGGTCAGGTCGACGAGCACGAGATGGACGTCGGTGCCGCCGGTCAGGACCGGCACGCCACCGGTTTCGAGTCCCTCGGCGAGGGCCTGGGCGTTGGCGATCGTCTGGCGCTGGCGCAACTTGAACTGGGCGCTCCTGGCGATCCCCAGCGCCACCGCCTTGGCGGCGACCGTGTGCATCAGCGGGCCGCCCTGCTGGCCCGGGAAGACCGCCTTGTCGATCGCTTTGGCGTGCTCCTCCTTGCAGAGGATCATGCCGCTGCGCGGGCCGCAGAGGGTCTTGTGGATCGTCGTCGAGACGACGTCGGCGTGCTCGACCGGGTTGGGGTGTTCGCCGGCGGCGACGAGCCCGGCGAAATGGGCCATGTCGACCATCAGCAGCGCCCCGACCGAGTCGGCGATCTCGCGGAAGGCGGCGAAGTCGAGCTGGCGCGGGTAGGCGGACCAACCGGCGACGATCAGCTTCGGCTTGTGCTCCTGGGCGAGAGCGGCGACCTCGTCCATGTCGACCAGCAGGTCGTCTTTGCGGACGTGGTACGGGACCGGGTTGTAGAGCTTGCCTGAGACGTTGATCTTCATCCCGTGACTGAGGTGACCGCCGTGGTCGAGGGCGAGGCCGAGGAAGGTGTCCCCCGGCTCGAGCAGCGCCATGTAGACGGCGTTGTTGGCCTGGGCGCCGGAGTGGGCCTGGACGTTGGCGTGCTCGGCGCCGAACACTTCCTTGGCCCGCAAGATCGCCAGTTCCTCGGCGACGTCGACCTCCTCGCAGCCGCCGTAATAACGCTGGCCCGGGTAGCCCTCGGCGTACTTGTTGGTCAGCACCGAGCCGACCGCTTCCAGCACCGCCTGGGGCACGAAGTTCTCCGAGGCGATCATCTCCAGCGTGCGCTGCTGACGGTGCAACTCGGCGTCGAGCACGGCGGCGATCTCGGGATCGACCTCGGCCAGCGGCGCCGCCAGGAAGTTCTCTGCCAGATCAGCCATGGTCGGCCGACCATAGCAACGGACCGGGATATTCTGGCGCGAGTGAGACCCCAGATCTCGGCCATCGCGGGGGCGACTGCGCTCGTCGCCGCGCTGCTCGCCGCAGTGCCGGCGTTCGGCGAGAACCCATGCACCGGGCCCGAGGCCGCACGACTGCTCTGCCCGAACCTGCGGATCGGCACCGCCAGCGACCTCTACGCCGAGCACAGCGGCGGCCACACGCTGCTGCGGGCGACCAGCGACGTGCGCAGCCGCGGCCGCGGCCCGATGGAGGTGCGCGGGCGGCGCAACGGCTGGCGGACGATGCGGACGACGCAGCGCATCTACCGCGCCGGTGGCGGCCACATCGAGGTGCGGAGCCGTGCCACCCTGCGCTTCACCAGCGTCGGCGCCTACTTCGGCGGCTCCTACTGGAAGGTCCACCAGCTGGCCCGCTTCGAGCTGCGCCGGGTGCACGGGGGCGTCCTCGGGCCGGTGCTGCGCACCAGCCCCAAGCTCAACTATTGCCTGCGCGACCTCGAGCGCACCCGACCCAGCCAGCGCTCGCCGTCCTCGCGCCACTACCCGGGCTGCGACCAGGACCCCTACCGCGACCGCGTCACCCTCGGCACCTCGGTCGGCTGGTCGGACGTCTACCCGGCCGACTACGACAAACAGTTCATCGACGTCAGCGGCCTGCGCGGCTGCTTCGCCTTCGAAATGACGGTCGACCCCAAGCACCTGCTCTTCGAGTCGAACGAGCACGACAACCACTCGCGCCGCCGCGTCCGCCTGCCCTACACGGGCCGCAGCTGCTGACGCCCGGGCCGCTCAGGCGAGGTGATCGAGGGCGGCGACGAGGTCGCCCGGCGAGACCGCGCCTTCGCGGAGGACCGCCCAGCCGCCTCCATCGTCGATCTCGGCCAGGTCGACCACGGTCGAAGGCAGGCCGCCCAGCTCGCCGCCGTCGATCGCCAGGTCGGCGCCAGCGACGATCGCTTCAGGGACCTCAGTGAACCGCGAGACCGCCGGCTCGCCGCTGCGATTGGCCGAGGTCTGGAAGACCGGGCACATCGCGCCCCCCAGCGGACCGGCAATCAGCCGCACGCCAAGTCGCTCGGGATCCTCACGGCAGGCAAGCGGGTAGCGGTGCTCGGGGTTGGCGAGGATCAGCGTCACCGGCCCCGGCAGCAGCTTCGCGACCGCCGCCGCGGCCCGCGGCCCGAGCCCTGATACGAGCTCCCGCATCGCCAGCGGCGAGAAGTACATCACCGCCGAGGACTTCCCCTCGTCCCGCCCCTTCAGCTCATGGATGCGAGCGATCGCGGCGGTGTTGAGCGGGTCGCAGGCGAGCCCGTAGACGCCGTCCGCCGGGAAGACCGCGACGCCACCCGCAGCGATCGTCCGCTCGAGCGCCTTACGCGCCGCCGTCCCGCCATCGCGCTCCAGGGCGAGGATTTCGGGCACTCGGCTCATCGGCCAACCTCCCCTGGGGCGGTTTGTTCCCTAACGGGTGGGAAGAAGTCGCCCCACCCCCTCATAGCTCGCCGATCACCACGCGCTCGAACCCGGCCAGGTCGTGGCGGCGCTCGATCGCGACGAAGCCGGTGTCCCGCATCAGCGCCTCGACCGCGTCGGCCTGAGCGGCGCCGATCTCGAGGGCGATCGTCGTTACGGTGCCGCCCGCGTAGCGGCTGTGGTGGGTGGCGAGGGCAGCGATCAGCTCGCGGATCGCGTCGAGGCCGTCGGGGCCGGAGAGCAGCGCCTGTCGCGGCTCCCACCTGGTCACCTCCGGTTGCAGGGAGGGCCATTCGCTCTCGGCGACGTAGGGCAGGTTGGCGAGCACCAGCTCGAAGTCCTCCTCAGGCGGCAGCGAGCCGGGCAGGAAGCGGACCCGGTCGCCCAGACCGAGCCGCTCGGCGTTGGCGCGCGCGACGCCCAGCGCCGAGGGCGAGGTATCGGTCGCGGTGACCTCGCACTCGGGCAGCTCGGTGGCAACGGCCAGCGCGATCGCGCCGGAGCCGGTGCCGACGTCGAGCACGGTCGTCGGCCTCCGCTCCAGCGCCACCTCGACCAGCAGCTCGGTCTCCGGCCGCGGGATCAGCACCTGCGAGTCGACCGCCAGCTCGATCCCCCGGAACCCCTTGCGACCGACGATGTAGGCGACCGGCTCGCGCCGCAGCCGCCGCCGCACCATCTCCCCGAAGCGCCGCGCCGCCGCCGGCTCGACCTCGGCGCCCGCGATCAGCGCCGCCCGCTCCCGCCCGGTCGCCTCAGCGAGCAGCACTTCCGCGTCCAAACGCGGATCGTCGACCCCGACCGCGCGCAGCGCGTCGATCGCGCCGTCGAGCGCCTCGCGGCTGTTGCTGGCTCCGCCGGCGACGGTCACCCGACCGTGGCGGTCTCCAGGCGCTGGCGTTTCTCCTCCGCGGCCAAAGCGTCAGTGAACTCGCGCAGGTCGCCCCCGAGCACGCCATCGAGATTGTGCGAGGTCAGCTTGATCCGGTGGTCGGTGACCCGGCCCTGGGGGAAGTTGTAGGTGCGGACCTTCTCGGAACGCTCGCCGCTGCCGACCTGGGCCTTGCGCTCGGAGGCGATCTTCGCCTGCTGCTCGGCCAGCTCGCGCTCGTAGAGCCGCGCCCGCAGCACCCGCATCGCCCTGTCCTTGTTCTGGAGCTGGGACTTCTCGTCCTGCATGGAGACGACGATCCCGGTCGGTTTGTGGGTGATCCGGACCGCCGAGTCGGTCGTGTTGACCGACTGGCCGCCGGGCCCCGAGGAGCGGTAGACGTCGATCTGCAGATCGTTCTGATCGACCTGGACCTCGACCTCCTCGGCCTCGGGCAGCACGGCGACCGTCGCGGTCGAGGTGTGGATGCGGCCCTGCGACTCGGTCTCGGGGACCCGCTGGACACGGTGGGTACCGCCCTCGAACTTGAAGATCGAGTAGGCGCCCTCGCCTTTGACCGCGAAGGTCACCTCCTTGAAGCCGCCGGCCTCCGACGCCGACTGCGAGAGGACCTCGGTCGAGAAGCCGCGCTCTTCGGCGTAGCGGGTGAGCATCTTGTAGAGGTCGCCGGCGAAGAGCGCCGCCTCGTCGCCGCCGGTGCCGCCGCGGATCTCGACGATCACGTTCTTGGCGTCGTTGGGGTCGCGCTCGACCATCGCCAGACGGATCTCCTCTTCGAGCTCGGCAAGGCGCGCCGGAGCGTCATCGACGACCTTCCGCAGCTCCGCGTCCTCCCCCTCGGCGAGCAGCTCGCGTGCTCCCTCCAGGTCGTCGCGAAGCGTTCGCCACTCCGTCGCCAACTCGCGCGCCGGCTGCAGCTCTCGGTATTCGCGACCGACCTCCGCATATCGCTCGCGATCCCCGATCACGGAGGGGTCCGACATCTGCCCCTCCAGCTCGGCGAACCGCACCTCGATCTGCTCAACCAGCTGCTCGATCATCGAGCCAACCCTAGACGGCGTTCGACCCGACGGCCGCTAGGCGACGATCTCGATGTGGCCCTGGGCGGCGGCCTCCTCGGGATTCTCCCGGGCGAGGACCGCGTTGAGGGAGGCGATTGCCACCGCGAGCTGCTCTTCGTCGGGCTCGCGGGTGGTCAGGTTCTGCAGCATCAGGCCGGGCCACATGATCGCCCGCACCCAACGTTTGCGGCGATTTTTCCCGGCCCACTTGATCACCTCGTAGGAGAGGCCAGCGATCAGCGGGATGCCGAGGATGCGCGAGGCGACCAGCCAGTACCAGGCGGGCAGCCCGATCGGCGCGAAGACGAAGATCGCCAGCACCATCACGATCAGCAGGAAGCTGGTCCCGCAGCGCGGATGCAGCCGCGAGTAGAGCTTCGCCCGCGAGGGGACCAGCTCGTCTTCGGCCTCGTAGCAAGAGATCGTCTTGTGCTCGGCGCCGTGGTACTCGAAGACGCGGCGCATGTCCGGCATGCGGCTGATCGCGGCGATGTAGCCGATGAAGATCCCCGTGCGGAGGATCCCCTCGATCAGCCAAAAGAGGAAGGGTGAGCCGAGCTGGTCCTTGATCAGGCTGGTGAGGCCGACCGGGACGACGAAGAAGAGGCCGATCGAGAGCAGCAGCGAGACGAAGATCGTCAGGCCCCAGACCCAGCCGCCGATCTCCTCCTTCTCGCCGTTCTCCTCGTCCTCCTCCATCTGCGCGTTGGCGGAGATGGCAAGTGCCTTGAAGCCGATCTTCATCGACTCGCCGAGGGCGACGACGCCGCGGATGATCGGCACCCGCCAGATCCGGTGCCGTTTCGCCCACGGCACCAGCTGCTCGGACTGGATCTCGATCTCGCCCTCGGGGTTGCGCACGGCGACCGCCCAGACCGCGACGCCGCGCATCATCACGCCCTCCAGGACAGCCTGACCGCCGACCGGCGCGTCGCGTTTGGCGACCAGGGCGCCGTCGGGCATGCGCAGCGGGTCCCCCCCGTTTTCGGTGGGGACCTGAATTGCCTGTGCCGAGCCCGCCGGCGGGCTCACCGGCTACTTCCCGGCCCGGTGCTTGGCAGCGCGGCGCTGGAAGCGCTCGACGCGGCCACCGGTGTCGACCAGCTTTTGCTTGCCCGTGTAGAACGGATGGCACTCGGAGCAGAGCTCGACATGCAGGTCGGCTTTCGTCGACCGCGTGTAGAACTGGTTGCCGCACGAGCAGTGCACGTTGGCAAGCGTGTAATCGGGGTGAATTCCTGCCTTCATCTCCACTAAGTCTAGAGAACCGCGCAAGCGCTGCCGATACCCCTGTGTGACCGCGACCGCGACCGCCCCTGCGCAGAAGCCGCCCCTGCGGGTCGCAAGGACGCTGATCGCGGCTGTGATCGTCTTCGGCATCGCCGTCGCGGTGCTCTACGACTGGCTTGGCCTGGGCGGCAGCGGGCTCAACCTGACGGTCAACGGGGTCATCTACGACGCGGTGATCGTCGCCGCCGGCCTGGCCTGCCTGCTGCGGGCGCGCGAGTCCGGGGCCGAGCGCGGCGCCTGGATCGCGATCGCCGCCTCGATCCTCGCCTGGGGCGCCGCCGAGGTCTACTGGACGGCGGTTCTCCTCAACGACCCCTCGCCGCCCTACCCCTCCCCGGCCGACATCGGCTACCTCGCCTTCTACCCGCTGGCCGCGCTGGGCGTCTGCCTGCTGGTCCGCGCCCGCGCCCGGGAGCTCGACTGGCGCCTCTGGATGGACGGCCTGATCGCCGGCCTCGGCACCGCCGCCCTGGGCACCGCCTTCGTCTTCGACTTCGTCGCCGACCGCACGACCGGCAGCCTCGCCGAAGAAGTCACCACGCTCGCCTATCCGCTCGGCGACGTCCTGATGCTCTCGCTCGTCATCGGCGTCGTCGCGCTGACCCGCTGGCGGCCGGGCAGGACTTGGGCGCTGCTGCTGGCCGGGCTCGGCCTGCTGGTCGTCGCCGACGTCGCCTACACCCTGCAGGAAGCGGACTCCTCCTTCCCGCAGGGTGACTGGATCGAACCGATCTACCTCTTCGCGGCGCTCTGCCTCGGCGCCGAGACCTGGCAGCCGCGAGCGGCGGCGATCAAGGCGGCGGCCCGGTTCGACGGTTGGCGCGAGCTGATGGTCCCCGCCTTCTTCGCCGCCGTCCTGATCGGCCTCTTCGTGATGCAGTCGGTCAGCTCGGCGAGCCTGCTCTCGACCGCGCTGTGGATCGCGACGATGGTCGCCGTCGTCGCCCGCCTGGCGCTCAGCGTCAGAGAGAACAAGCGCCTCCTGGCACGGGTGCGCACCGACCCGCTGACCGACCTCGGCAACCGTGGCGCCATGCAGGTCGACTTCGCCGAGCTCGACCGGCGCGGCGGCGAGAGCTCGCCGGTGACGCTGGCGCTCTTCGACCTCGACGGCTTCAAGCGCTTCAACGACACCTACGGCCATCCCGAGGGAGACGTCCTGCTCGCCCGGATGGGCCGGGCGCTACGCGACGCAGTCGGCGAGGACGGCACCGCCTACCGCCTCGGCGGCGACGAGTTCTGCGTCGTCCTCAAGGGCGACGGCTGGCGGGCCGAGGAGGCGAAGCGACGCGCGGCCAGCGCCCTCTCGGTGCGCGGCGGCGGCTTCGCCGTCGAGGCCTCCTGGGGCGCCGCGACGATCCCCGGCGAGACCGAGAACAGCGCCGAGGCCCTGCGCCTGGCCGACGTGCGGATGTACGCGCAGAAGGAGTCGCGGCGACTCTCCCACCCGGAGCCGCTCGCCTTTGACGATCGTGAGATCGGCGCGATCGAATCAGGTGGGCAGGGCGAGGCTGTCGAGTAGCACCAGCAGGACCGAGGTCACCTCGGCCCGGCTGGTCGAGTCCTCCGAGCGCGCCACCAGCATCGCCGCCTCGTCGAGTGCCCCGAGCAGGAGATGTGCGGTCGGCTTGACCGGGACCTGCCGAATCTCCCCCGCCTCGATCGCGGCATTGAGGCTCGCTTCGATCAGGCCGAGGCCGTTGGCGGCGCCGATCTCGCGCCAGCGCTCCCAGCCGAGCACGGCCGGTGCGTCGCGCAGGGCGATGCGCCGCAGTTCCGGCTCCGCGCACTCGTCGAGGAAGGCCTCGATGCCGGCCCGCATCGCCGCCAGCGGGCTCTCCAGCTCGGAGCCGAGGACGACCCTGGCGACCCGCTCGGTCGACTCCGCCTCGAGCTGTTCGTAGGCCGCCTCGAGCAGCTGCGGCTTGCCGCCGAAGTGGTGGTAGAGGGCGCCGCGGGTGACGCCGGCGGCACGGACGATCTCCTCGGCGCTGACGTCGTCGTAGCCACGCTCGGTGAAGAGCCGCCGGGCGGCCGCGATCAGGGAGGCACGAGTGGCCTCCCTGCGCTCGGACTGAGTGCGCCGGGGCGCGCTCGCCTCCTTGTCGGGCTGAGGCTCTGGACTTACATGCATACCGTATGTATGTTAGGGAAAACCATCGAGGAGGCACAGCCGTGAATGACAATACGCAGCGCAAGGAGATTGACCTGCCGGCGGGGCGGATCCGCTACCGCGAGGCCGGCGCAGGGCCTCCGATCGTCTTCGTCCACGGCTACCTGGTCGACGGCCGGCTCTGGGACGGCGTCGTCGACCGGCTCGCCGACCGCTTTCGCTGCCTCGCCCCCGACTGGCCGATCGGCGCCCAGCAGATCGCGATGAATCCCGATGCGGACCTGACGCCGCCGGGAATCGCGGCCCTCATCTCCTCCTTCCTCGAGGCCCTCGACCTGGAGGATGTGACGATCGTCGGCAACGATTCCGGCGGGGCGATGTCGCAGGTGCTGGTTACCACCCACCCGGAGCGGATCGGCCGCCTCGTCCTCACCAACTGCGACACCCACGAGAACTTTCCGCCGGGGATCTTCAAGGCAATGCCGCCGATCGCGAAGTTGCCGGGCGGGATGGCGATCCTCGCCGCGCCCTTCCGCGTCCCCGCCCTCGCCCGGCTCGCCTTCAAGCCCTTCGCTCGCACGACCATCCCCGCCGAGCTGATCGCCTCCTGGATGGCGCCGGCGACGAGCGACTCGGGGGTGATGCGCGACGCCAAGAAGGTCACGGGTGGGATGAACAAGCGCTACACCCTCGCCGCCGCCGAGAAGCTGCGCGGCTCGCAGCTGCCGATCCTGCTGACCTGGGCGCCCGGGGACAAGTACTTCCCGATCTCCTACGCGGAACGGCTCGCCTCCGAAGCCGGCAACGCCACGATCGTGCGGATCGAGGACGCCGCGACCTTCGTCCCGCTCGACCAGCCGGCGCGCCTGGCCGAGGAGATCGCTGCCTTCGTTGGCGGGGCGCCGGCGGCGACCGCCTGAGCGCGCGATCGCACGGGGCGTTTGTGGCCAACCGAACATGCGTTCCCAAAATCCGCAAAGTGCAGCTTTTTCGTCCGACCGAGCGGGGAATCTTCGCCAACCCCGCGATCCGGGACCCCGAGAGGACGGAGAGCTATGCCCAAGCAGATCTTCGACCAGGACCGACCCAGGAGCACCATGGCCCAGCGGCTCGACGAAGCGTTCGCCGGCTGCGATGAGTGGACGCTGGCGCCGCCGTCTCAGCGGCGCAGCAGCATCGACTTCAGCCCCAGCGTCTCCAGCGTTTCGAGGATGATCGGCAGCGCCCCGGCGGTGCGGATCCAGGAGCCGCGCGCGCTGTAGTAGTCGGCGTCATGGAGTAGGACGACGTCGCCGGCGGCGACGTCGTCGGTCGCGCGCGCCGCGATCGACTCTGGCGTCGCCTGGCTCTGCCAGTCCTTGCCCCAGCGCGACCAGAGCACGGGGCGCCAGCCACGCCGGCGAATCGCCCGCAGGCCGGCGGCGCTGAAGATCCCATAGGGCGGCCGGTAGTCGCGGATCTCCTGGCCCGAGGCATCCTCGATCGCCGCCCTGGCTCGCTCGGCGTCATTCAGGAGCGAGCCCGGCGTCAGCCGCAGCTGGTTGCGGTGGCGGTGGCAGTGCAGCTCGACGCGGTGTCCGGCGGCGACGATCTCCCCGACCAGCGAGGGGCGCCGCTCGACCTGCTCGCCGACCAGGAAGAAGGTGGCGACCGCGCCGGCCTCGCGCAGCGTCTCCAGCACTGCCGGCGTCCCCTGTGGGTGGGGGCCGTCGTCGAAGGTGAGCGCGACTCCCGCCTCCCCCTCCTGGCGGCGCATCACCCCCAGGGCGTCGCCGAGCGCCGGCACCACCGGCGCCAGCGCCGGGCCGGCGTGGATGACCCCGCCGGTCGCGGCGGCGGCCGCCAGCGCCCGGATCAAGGGGCGGTGGTGGCTTCCGCCTTGGCCTGGGAGGGTTCCGCCTGGGCTTCGGAGCCCTGCGGGGCGGGCTGCGCCTGGTGCACTACCGGCGAATTGTCGTTGTCCTTGCCGAGGTGGATGCGACTCTCGATCGGCTTGGCGATCACCCGGTAGGGCGTTTCCCAGTTGAGCCAGAAGGTGACGGCGACGATCGCGACGATTGCCACGGCGGTGGCGGCGACGGCGGTGGCGGTCCGCTCCGCTCGCACCTTCCAGACCGGCTGCTGGCGCACCCGCGGCCGGGCGGCGAGCACCCGTGAGGAGATCGGCGGCAGCGAGGCGAACGAGGAGTCCGGCGAGCGGCGCTCGCGGGTCGCGTGGCGCAGCATCGACTCGAGCTCGTGGCGGGAGCTGGCGACTTCGGCGAGGCCGAAGCGCTCGAAGGCGGCGTTGTTGGCGCGCAGATGCCCGGCAGAGAAGCCGTAGGAGACGACCGGGCAGCCGCGGATGTGGGCCTCGAGCACGGTCAGGCCCGCGGTCGAGTGGACCATCGCGTCGGCGGCCGCCATCCAGTCGCTCATCTGTTCGGTGAAGCCAAGGATGCGGACCTGGTTGCTGTTGCCGAAGCGCTCCTCGAGGCGCTCCTTGGCGCCCTCGTTGCGACCGGTGATGCAGACCACCAGCGTGTCTTCGTCGGCGAGAGCGGTGCGGATCGCGCCCTCGAGGTCGCCGATCCCCCAGCCACCGCCGGAGACGAGGACGACGCGGGCGTGGGCCGGCAGGCCGAGCGCCTCGCGGGCGTCGCTGCGGGTCCGCGGCATCAGGAAGTCGGGAGAGATCGGCGGCCGCATCCATTCGGCGCTGCCGGGACCGACCAGCTTCTCGACCTCCTCGATCGACTCCGGGTGAGTGACGTAGTGGAGGTCGATGCCGGGATGGACCCAGTAGCGCAGGCCGGCGAGGTCGGTGATCGCCGAGTGGACCGGGATCGGCAGGCGGCGGTTCTCACGCAGCATCCCCAGCACCGCGGTGACACCGGGGTAGGTGGAGACGATCACGTCCGGTTCGTAGCGAGCGATCAGCCTCAGCAAGCCGCGAGCGCCAAGGAGATACGAGAGGTTGTGAGCAAGCCAGCGAGTCGGCGCGAACTTGGTGATCAGCCAGTACTGGATGTCGAACAGCCAGGGCATCCAACGGAAGCTGACCCGCGAGCCGCCGCGCACCACCGAAGAGTAAAGGCGGCTCATCTCCTCGAGGCCGTTGGCGATCTCGACCTCGGCCTCGGGCGAGGCCTTCTCGATGTCGGTCTTGATCATCCGCGCCGGCAGGTCATGTCCCTCGCCGATGTCGGCGGTGAGGACCAACACTCGCGGCGGCCGTTCCTCGAAACGGGCGACGTCGGCGAGCAGGGCGCCGGCGGCGTGGTCGTTGCCGTTCAGCGACGGCCGTTTGCCGGGGATCGGGTCGGGCGGCCGGGTCGTCCCGCGGACCCACTCGACGTACTTGCGGACCCCCTCTTTGAAGTTGGTCTTCGCTTCCCAGCCGAGCTCCTCGAGCGCCCGCTGGTTGGAGATCGTCTTGCCGGGGAAGTCGCCGGGACGCGGCGGCGTGTGGGTGATCTCGCAGGTGTCGACGTTTTCCTGGACGCGCTCGGCGATTTCGAGGATCGTCACGACCTCGTCGCCGGAGAGGTTGTAGGTACGGCCGGCCGCCGCCGGGGCGAGCGCGGCGACGATTCCGTCGGCGAGGTCCTCGACGTAGATGAAGGAGCGGGTGGTGCTGCCGTCGCCGGCGATCGTCAGCGCCTTGCCTTCGAAGGAGAGGTCGGTGAATTTGGCGACGACGCCGGCGGCACGGGCGCGCGGGCCGTAGGGGATGCCGAAGCGCAGCACCGTCGACTCGAGGTCGTAGAGCTCGGCGTAGCCTGAGCAGTAGGTCTCGCCGGCGAGCTTGGTGGCGGTGTAGAGGTGGCGCGGCGCCGGGATCGCGGTTTCCTCGTCGACCTCCTGCTCGGGGCAGTCGCTGTAGACCCAGGTGGTCGAGCCGTAGACGACCCGGCCCACCTTCGCCCGGCAGGCCGCCTCGAGCACGTTCAGCGTGCCGCGGGTGTTGACCTCCTCGGCGAGGACCGGGTCGGCGAGCACGTGGCCGACGTCGGCGACCGCGGCGAGGTGGATGACCGCGTCGCAGTCGCGCATTGCCAGGTCGAGGTTGGCCTGGTCGGTGATGCTGCCGGTGAAGGTCTCGACTTCGAGTGGCGAGTGGTAGGGCGAAGCGCTGAGGTCGAAGATCCGCGGCGTCACCCCCTTCGCCAGCAGCTTGTCGACGACGTGGGAGCCGATGAAGCCCCCTCCTCCCGTAACCAGAACCCTCATGCGGACTCCTCCTTGCTCAGCGCCGCCTCGCGGCTCTCGGGGCGGTAGTAGAGCGGCACACACCAGTGGTTCTCGGCCACCCAGTCGGTGTTGGGCAGGTCGTCGGAGCGACCCATGATGCGGTGGCAAGGCTGGTCGTAGACCTTGCCGGTGCTCTTCTCAAGCTCTTCGAAGACGATGTACTTGTAGTAGCCGGAGGTCATCCCCTCCGGCAGCTCCAGCCTGCCTGGGTGGACGGGGTCGAGGTGCTGGCGGGCGTACTCGTTCTTCCAGGCGACGATCTCCTCCATCCGCTCGGCCTGGACCAATGCCAGGGCGGCGGTGAACTCGCTCATCCGGAAGTTGAGGCCGTCGACCTCGTGCTCGAACTTGCCGTAGTTGCGGAACTTGCTCGCGAACTCGATCAGCTCCGGGTTGCCGGAGACGAGCACGCCACCCTCGCCGGTGGAGACGGTCTTGGTCGCGTACAGCGAGTAGACGCCGGCGTCGCCGAAGCCACCCGGCTTCCTGTCATTCCAGGCGGCGCCGTGAGCGTGGGCGCAGTCCTCGAGCAGGAAGATGCCGTTGTCGCGGCAGTAGGCGGCGATCTTCTCGGCATCGAAGGAGATGTGGCCGCCGATGTGGACGAGGATCGCCGCGCGCGGCTTGTGCCGCTCGGCCTTCGCCTCGAAATCGGCGAACGACATGCAGAGGTCCTCGCGATTGCAGTCGACGAACTCGACCGCCGCGCCGGCGCCGATCGCGGCCAGCGGCGAGGCCATGAAGGTGTTGGACGGGCAGAGCACCGTCTCTCCCTTCACCCCGGCGAACTCGAGCGCCGCCAAGGCGCCTCCGGCCCAGCTCGAAAGGCCGAGGCTGGGCAGGCCGTTCCACTGCTCCCAGCGCTGCTCGAAGGCCGCCAGCTTGGCGCCCTCCGACCACTGCTCGGAATCGAGGACCTCGGTCCAGAGCTCGAACAGTCGCGCACGGTCGCGGTGGTCGAACCCGATCGCGAACTGGGTCGCATCGGGCCGGGTTGTTTCTGCGGGCCCTACGATGGCTCCTTGGCTGGGTGTTGCTGGGCTGCCTTTGCGGGACGAGTTGACTGGTTACGCGCGAAAGGCGGCCGCAAACGTACCAGGGAATCCGGACCCAAAACGGGAGACGGCGTGCGTCAATCTTCCGCGTGGGCCGAATCCAGAACTCTGCCCACAGCGGAGGATCCGGCCAGGAGCACCGTCCCGGCGACCGCCAGAGTCATGAAGGCGATCAGGAGAGCGCCGCCGAGGGGCGTCGATCCCCAGGACTCGTTGAAGATCAGCGGCGCCAACAGGACCGGGACGAGGACCTGGACGGCGAACATGATCGGGGCGACATGGGTGGCACCGCGCCGCTGCAGGGCGCTCATCTCGCTGAGCAGAGCGAGCCCCTCCGAGGCGGCCGCGGTGGCCAGCCAGGCGACCGCGACGAGCAGCGAGCCAGCGGCGAGCTCGTCGGTCAGCAGCTTGCTGGCGATCGCGGTCCAGGCGTAGCCGCAGCCGGCGCTGATGACAGCGAGGATCGAGAGCGAGGAGGCTCGCGAGCGCAGCGCGTAGGGCAGCAGAGCCGGCACCGCGACCACCGCGAGGGCCAGCGCCATCGTCGCCGTGCCGGCGTGGTCGGTACTGCGTTCCGGGGCGACCAGAGCGACCCCAGCCACCCCGCCGACGATCGCCGCCACCGAGAGCCACTCGCGCGGGCCAGGCCTCTCCCCCAGCTTCGTCGCACCCAGCCAGAGCAGCAGGATCAGACCGCTGGCCAGGCACGGCTGCACGACCGTCAGCGGCGCCAGCAGCAGCGCCCCGATCTCCAACGGCCAGCCGAGCAGGCCGAGACCGGTGGCGCCGAGCCAGCGCCGGTTGTGCAGCAGCCGGCCGAGCAGCGAGACGCGCAGCGAGTGCTCGTGCGGCACCTCGCGCGCCTCCAGCGCCTGCAGCGCGATCGAGGCGTTGTAGAGCAGCGACGCCGCGACCGCCGCGACTATCCCGAGCGCCAGCACGGCGCGAGGTTATCCCGGGACGGCGGTCGCTTAGCGCTTCTGATCGAAGTCGCCGTAGTGGACGGCGACCCAGCCCATGGCGAACGCTCCCAGAACCATGGCGAAGATCATGCCCAGGCTTACCCCAGAGTCGTTGACACCGAGTGCCACCAAAGCCAGGGCTATGGCGATCATCGTAAGTACGGTGGCGAGGCCAACCAGGAAGAACGCCTTGGTTTCAGTCATCGGGATTCACCTTAACCGATGATTGCAGACAAAACCATTACACAGGCTCCTGCCACCAAGCCGGTCAGCCCGCCGACCGCGACGAATCGACGCACCTCCGGATCGGACGCCCCCGAAAGCGCCGGGTAGATCTGGAATAGGAATCCGAACACCGCGATGGCGCCGGCCAGCAGGCCGAGGCCCGCGGCGAAATCGCTGGCGATCGAGGCAGTGGCGAGCACCGCCGGAACCTAGGCGACCCAAACGCACATTTGGCGCGCAAGTCGCGCCAAATGTGGCTCAGCGGTGTCGCGAAAGCGCTACGTCTCCTGGTACAGCGGGCCGTCGCCGCCCTCGGGGAGGGTGAGGCGGCCGCCCTTGGCGGTGATCGCGCCACACTGCACGCAGTTGGAGGCGGTGACGTGGACGTCGACGTCTTTGGCGCCGCTCTCCAGCTGGTCCTCGGGGATTTCGTAGACCTGGGCCGGGCACATCGAGACCCAGGTCTGGGCGATCTCGCGCGGCACGTGGGTCTGGATGCGGACGTGGTTGGGGGCGTCGTCGCGGGTGGCGTTGCCGGAGAGGAAGACCGAGTCGAGCTTGTTGAAGGTCAGCTCGTTGTCGGCCTTCGGGTACTTCTCGCTGGCCTTGCCCTCGAAGACGGGGATCTCGGCGTTGTCCTCGATCTTCCAGTGGCCGCCCGGGAAGGCGCCTTTGGTGCCGACCATCATCGAGCCCATCGCGCCGCCGAAGATCAGCCCTTTGGTCAGCGGCTGCTTCATGTTGCGGGAGCGGTAGAGGTCCTTCTCGATCTCCGAGCCGCGGATCGCCTTGTCGTAGCTTTCGAAGTTGACCGAGTCGATGTCCTTCTTGAGCGACTCGACGATCGCTTCCGCCGCGTACATCCCGGCGTGCATCGCGTAGTGGACGCCGGCGAGTTCGGCGATGTTGACCATCCCGGCGGCGTCGCCGGCCATCAGCATCCCCGGGACCGAGAAGCGCTTCGGCAGGGCCCAGTAGCCGCCCGAGGGGATCGTCTTCGCGCCCCAGCCGACCCGCTTGCCGCCCTCGAGGATCTTCTTGATGAAGGGGTGGGTCTTGAACAGCTGCAGGGCGTCGTGGACGGAGAAGGTGGCGTCGGTGGTGTCGAGCCCGACGACCAGGCCAAAGCAGACTTTGTCCTCGCCCATCGGGTAGATGAAGCTGCCGCCGGCCTCCTTGTATTTCGGGCCCCAGCGCAGCGGCCAGCCGAGCGTGTGGATGACCCGGTCGAGCGGCTTCGGCACCTCCCAGACCTCCTTCACCCCGAGCTCCCAGACCTGCGGGTCGGAGCCCTCGCGGAGGTCGAAGTAGTCCATCGCCGCGTAGGTGAGGTGGCCGATCGTGCCCTCGGCCAGCACCGTCGCCTTGGCGACGACGTCGGAACCGGGCTCGAAGTTGCCGAGCTCTTCGCCCTCTTTGCCGCGGCCGCGGTCGCCGGAGCGGACGCCCTTGACGATCCGGTCCTCGACCAGCAGCTGCGTGGCCGCGGTCTCGGAGAGGATGTAGACGCCGGCCTCTTCGGCTTTTTCGGAGAGGAAGCGACCCAGTTTCGAGACCGAGAGCGTGTAGGTGCCCTCTTTGCGGAAGTTCGGCGGCGGCGGCTTCAGCGGGAAGGCTTTGCTCTTGGTGAGGAAGTACGTCGCGTCCTTCGTCACCTCCTGGTAGACCGGCGGCCACTCGGCCGGCGGCAGGTCGGGGAAGAGCCTTTCCAGGGCCGAGGGGTCGACGTTGGCGCCGGAGAGCAGGTGCGCGCCGGGGACTTTGCCCTTCTCGATCACCGCGACCGGGACTTCGCCCAGCTTCTCGAGCAGCTCCGGCTCGTCCTCCAGCAGCTGCATCAGTTTGTTCGCGCAGGCGAGGCCGGCCGGGCCGCCGCCGACGATCGCGACGCCAACCTCGATGCGCTCGTCCACCGGGTCGGTCGGGGCGACGATCACGTCGGCCGAATCGAACGGGGGCGGGAACTCGCTGGGTGCAACGGCTGGCATCTCGACTCCTATCGCGGTCTACTCGTCGTGGGAACTGCGTCCGGGGGGCCGAGGCCCCCCGGAGCGAATCAGCCCTTCTTCGCCTTGATCGCCTCGGTCAGCTTGGGGACGATCTTGTGCAGATCGCCGACCACGCCGAGGTCCGAGAACTCGAAGATCGGGGCGTTCGGGTCCTTGTTGATCGCCAGGATGTTCTCCGAGTTCTGCATCCCGACCTTGTGCTGGATGGCGCCGGAGATGCCGGCTGCCAGGTAGAGCTTCGGCGCGACCGTCTTGCCGGTCTGGCCGATCTGGGCCGCGTACGGGTACCAGCCGGCGTCGACGACCGCGCGGGTCGCCGCGACGGCACCGCCCATCGCCTCGGCCAATTCCTCGCACTCCTTGAAGCCCTCGGCTGCGCCGAGGCCACGACCGCCGCCGACGAGGATGTCGGCGTCCTCGATGTTGACGTCGGCGCCGCGCTGCTCGCCGCGCTGGACCATCGTCGCCTTGGTCGACCAGGCGGAGAGCTCGACGTCGACGTCGATGACCTCAGCCGTGCCGCCGCTCTCGCTGGCGTCGAAGGCGTTGAGGCGGCCGATGATGATGCCCGGCTGGCTGACGTAGCCGACGTCGGCGACCTGGGAGTCCTGGAGGATCGGCCGCTCGGCGACCAGCTTGCCGTCTTGGACTTTGACCGCGGTGACCTCCATGGTCACGCCGGCACCGAGGCGGGCGGTCAGGCCGGCACCGATCTCGAAGCCGAGCAGACCGCCGCCGAACAGGGCGTAGGAGATGCCGTTGTCCTGGATGACCTTGGCCATCGCGTCGATGATCGGCTGGGCCAGGCCCTCCGGGACGCTCTTGGCCCGGTAGACCTTGGCCGCGCCCCAGTTGCCGAGCGAAGCGGCGGCGTCGTCGGCGACGTCGCCGACCACCAGAGCGGCAGCCTCGCCACCGATCTGGCTGGCCAGCTTGGCGGCCTCGGAGATCGCCCCGAGCGAGTTTTTGTTGAAGTTGCCCTCGTCGTCGTGGAGGGCGTAAACCAGGATGCCTGCCATCTAGATCAGCTTCCTCTCGTCGAGCCAGGCGACGATCTTTTCGACCGTCTCGTTGGTGTCCTCGTCCTCGATGATCTCGCCGGCCTCCTTGGCGGGAGGCGGGTTGAGAGCGAGGACCTGGGTCTGGGAGCCGGCCTCGCCGACCTTGCCGGACTCGATGCCGACGTCGCCGGTGGCCTTGGCGTCGAGCGGCTTCTTTTTCGCGCCCATGATCGCTTTCAGGCTCGGGTAGCGCGGCTCGTTGATCGCGTCGCCGACGCTGATCACGGCCGGCAGCTCGATCTCGACGGTGTCGTAGCCGTACTCGGCCTGGCGCTCGCAGCGCAGCTTGCCGTCGTTGACGTCGATCTTGATCACCTGCGTCAGCGAGGGCATCTGCAGGTGGTCGGCGACGACGGCGCCGATCGTGTAGCACTCGCCGTCATCGGACTGCTGGCCGAGCAGGACCAGGTCCGGGCTCTCGGACTCGAGCACCTTCGCCAGCGAGTAGCCGGTGGCGCAGACGTCGGAGCCGGCCAGCGCATCGTCGGAGAGATGCACGGAGCGATCGGCGCCGAGCGCGACCGCCTTGTGCAGGGCGCGGACCGCCGAGTCGGGGCCCATCGTCACCGCGACGACCTCCTCGACCGGGATCGCCCCACCCTCCTTGATCTGCATGGCCGCCTCGAGGGCGTGCGTGTCGAAGGGGTTGAGGTTTTTCTCGCCGCCACGGTCCAGTCGCATCGTGTTCGGATCGATGCGCTTCTGTACCGCGGCGTCCGGGACCTCCTTGACGAGGACGCAGATCTTCAAGTTGAAGCCTCCTTGGGGATGATTCTCAGCTCTTCGCGGGCGGCATTCCGCACGTCGCGGGCCCGTTGCGGGCGGGCATGTTATCGGTTGAGGATGACCGGTTGACTGACCAGTCAATCAGGACTATACCCCGATCGGGCGGACCTATGCACCGATCCGTGTAGAAGAGGGTTTGCGGCGGCGGGGCGGGCTATTCGCCCTGGGCGTGCCGCTCGCTGGCGGCCTCGCGGATGAACTCGACGATCTCGTCGGTCCCCGCGCCGG
>Ga0207710_10000159_pt1 | contig 71625 bp, 63 predicted proteins | sample KBSS24metaG_FD_184400 | JGI IMG/M metagenome (GOLD analysis project Ga0207710, IMG submission 184400) | Switchgrass rhizosphere microbial communities from Kellogg Biological Station, Michigan, USA - KBS S2-4 metaG (SPAdes) (version 2) | ecosystem: Host-associated > Plants > Roots > Rhizosphere...
CGGCGTCGGCACGAAGTCGTCGTGACGATTGTGATCGGGCGGCTCGTAGCCGTTCGTCGACGGCAGCGGCGGAAGATCGGCATTCGGCGACACGAAATTGAACGCGGACGTGAGATCGCCGCACACCGCCCGGCGCCAGCCGGTGATGTTGGTCTCAATCAGGCCGGAATGGTGTGGAGCGAAGCGCCGCTCGAGAAAACGGATGAGCGAAGTATGGTCGAACACCTCGGAACAGACCCAGCCGCCCTTGCTCCAGGGCGAGACCACGATCATGGGTACCCGCACACCGAGGCCGTAGGGGCCGCGCGGATCATCAGTTGTGCCAGCAAAAATCTCATCGGCGGCGTCAACAGTTGAGGCACCTTCCGCCGCCGATCGCGGTGGCGTTGATGTTCGTTCCCCGGCGGGCCTTCTCATATAGAGGACTGCCGGGCAGCGCGTTCTGGTATTGATGGAAATACAGCAGCGAGTTGTCACCGTAGTTGCCGATATAGGCATCGCCGGTCCAACCCCAAAAGCCGGCGGCGTCCAGTCCTTGACCACTATCCTGGTAAATCTTCCACGAGACGCCGGCTCGCTCCAACCGCTCCGGATATGTGGACCAGTCATACCCCGCCTCGGCGTTGTTGATGACCGGACCGCCGCCCCGGCCGTCATTGCCGACCCACCCTGTCCACATGTGGTACCGATTGGGATCGGTCGGGCCCAACAGCGAGCAGTGATAGCCGTCGCAGATCGTGAAGGCATCTGCCAGCGCATAGTGAAAAGGAATATCGCGCCGTGTCATGTACGCCATTGTGGAGCGCCCTTTGTTCGGCACCCACTGGTCGTATTTGCCACTGTTCCAGGCCGCGTGCGTGTCTGACCATCCGTGTGGGGTATCCTGCAGGAATTGCATGCCCAGGTTGTCCGCGGTCGGGTGAAATGGCAGCAAGTAGCCGCTGCCATCGGGCTGATACCACACGGGCCTTCCCGAGGGGAGGCTGACCGGTCGTGGGTCGCCGTAGCCGCGCACACCCCGCAGTGTGCCGAAATAATGATCGAACGCGCGGTTCTCCTGCATGAGAAACACAACGTGCTCTACATCCTTGATGGTGCCTGTGCAGCTGTGAGCGGGAACGGCAACCGCCCTCTCGATGCTCTTGGTCAGCGCTGAAGTGAGCGCAGCCCCGCTCATGAGACGCAGAAAAGCTCGGCGGTCGACGGGCACCATGACTTTGCTCCCAGCGCCCTTCGATGCTTGGCGCGCAATTGCTCAAGAAACCTTGCGCGGCAATGTGGACCAATGCCTTTGCAATCGCATGACAACTGCGTGTCGGTGTTATTCTCATACGGCCCCCGCTGGGGGTTCCCTCGCTAACCGCTCGGTCGCCACGCTTACTCGAGGCTCGCGTACATGCCAATTCGCTCGGTCCTCTCCGCCTCGCTCCTGAGCCTGCTCGCATCTATCGGCAACTCGTCCGCCGCCGAGCGCTGGTTCGAGGAGTTGAAGGCAACCGCCACTCCCGCGCAGCTCTACACGTTTCTGTATGCACTACCGAAGGGCGGCGACCTGCACAACCACCTGGGCGGAGCAGCCCGGTCCGAATGGCTCTGGGCAGCCGCCCTCGCCCAGCAGGACAAGGGCTACACCTACTACACCAAGGTGCGCATCCAGAACTGCGCGGGCTATGGAACCAATGAGTACGGCCCCGACCCCTACCTGCTGTTGTTCAAGAACCTGCAGGGCTCGGACTACGAGAAACTCGATTCGTGTCAAAAGTCCGAATACAAGCGGTTGCAGGACCTCAACGACGCCGAGCGGGCCGCCTGGCTGAGCAGCCTGCGGCTCGACGCCCCGCACGAGGGCCGGGATGAGTTTTTCGAGGCGCAATGGCGGCGCATCGACGCCCTTCTGCAGAACCCGTACCTGGTCTGCGAAATCCTCTATCGCAACATGGACGCCTTCGGCAAGGAAGGCCTCGTCTACCTCGAGACACAGACGGAGCTCGACGGGCTGCGCAAACCAGACGGCTCTGACTTCTCAGCCGCTGAAGTCGCCACGCTCCTCAGGCAGGAGCTCGCGAGTCCGCGCGCCAGGGCGACCGGCGTCGAGGTGCGGTTCCAGTACGCGTTGCTGCGTTTTGGCCCGCATGCGGAGCAGCGCCTGCGGGACCTGTACGCCCTGGTGGATCAGTACCGTGATCTGTACGTCGGCATCAACATGGTCGGCCGGGAAGACAACGCCAAGGGCTACCCCCTGCGGTTTCTACCGGTACTGCGCGAACTGCGCAAAAAGTATCCCGACATCAACCTGTCCATCCACGCTGGCGAAATGGATGAGCCTGACTTCCACATCCGGGATACGCTGCTGCTTGGTGCCAAACGCATCGGACACGGAGTGAACCTCATCTCCGACCCCGAAACCATGGTGCTGATGCGCAACGGCCCCTACATGGTCGAGATCAACCTGATCAGCAATCTCGTGCTCGAATACGTTACGGACTTCTCTCAGCATCCGTTCCCGGAGTACCTGCGGGTAGGTATTCCAGTCGCCCTGTCCACGGATGACCGCGGCATGTGGGACTCGAACCTGACCGATGAGTATTTCGTGGCCGTGCACGAGTTCAACCTGTCCTGGGAGGAGATGGTGCAACTCGGCCGCAACTCGCTCAAATTCGCATTCCTGGACGAGCCCACCAAGCAACGCCTGCTGGCGACATACGAGAAACGCGTGCAGTCTTTCGCGCAGCAGTTCCAGAAAGGCCGCTGGTCATCACTGCACGAGGTCAAACCGGTGAGTTACCAGTTCATGTGCCATCACTTTCAAATTTGCCTGCAGTGAAAGACGCGAGTGCGGGGTGGGTGGCACGGCCTCCGCTCAAATCACCGGTCGGGCCCCCGCATCATCTCAGCCGCAAGCCGCCGTGCCTGGTGCAGCACTTGTGGCAACTGGACGGTCGTCAGAACCCCGCGGTCGACCACTCGTCGCCCATGTATGAAACTATAGTCCACCGCATCGATCTGACATAACACCAGGGCAGCCACGGGATCGTGCTCGGCGCCGGCAAGGGCCGGGCGATCGAGGTTGATGGCGATCAGGTCAGCAGACATCCCGGGAGCTATGCAACCAATGTCATCCCGCCCGAGCACCTGCGCACCCCCGAGTGTCGCGATCTCCAAAGCTTCCCGTGCGGTCATCGCTGCAGCGTCCAGCGCCAGTACACGTGCCAACAACAGCGCCTGACGTGCTTCATGAAACAGATTCGTCGCATCGTTCGAGGCAGCTCCATCTGTTCCAAGCCCGACTGGGACGCCGGCTTTGCGCAGCTTGCTCACCGGGGCAATGCCACTCGCCAACCGCATATTGCTGCACGGACAATGCGCGGCCCCGGTGCCGGTACTGGCAAACTTTTCGATCGACAGGTCATTGAGCCACACGCAATGCGCGTGCCAAACATCCCTCCCCAGCCAGCCCAACGACTCGGCATAGTCGCCCGGAGTCAGGCCAAATTTGGCCAGACTGTAGTCAACGTCAGCTCTATTCTCGGCCAGATGGGTGTGCAGCCGCACCCCCGGATAGCTCCGCGCCAAATCCGCGGAGACGCGCATCAGGTCGCGAGACACCGAGAACGGCGAGCACGGAGCCAGGGTGATGCGAGTCATCGCATGCCGAGAGTTGTCGTGGAACGTCTCGATGACACGCTGGCTGTCGCGGAGGATGTCGGCCTCGTTCTCCACGAGCGCATCCGGAGGCAGACCACCCAGACTCTCCCCGACACTCATGCTGCCGCGGCTCGCATGGAATCGCAGCCCAACCTCCTGCACGGCGCGAAGTTCCTCGTCGAGAGTCACGTCATTGGGGAAAATGTACAGGTGATCGCTTGCCGTCGTGCATCCGGAAAGTATCAACTCGGCGGCGCATAACTGCGCGCTGGCGTAGACCCCTGCAGACGTCAGCCGGGACCAGATCGGATACAGCTGCTTCAACCACGTAAACAGATCCGCATTCTGCGCAGCCGGGATCGCCCGGGTCAGCGTCTGATAGAAGTGATGATGCGTGTTTACGAGGCCAGGCAGTACCAAATGTCTGCTCTTGAGATCGAGCACCTGGTCAGCGCTGGCCGGCAAGTCAACCGTCTTACCCACTCGCTCGATGACATGATCGCGTATCAGAACCGCGGCATCCCGCAGCTCCTCGCGGACACCGTTCATCGTGACTAAAGTATGAATGTTCTTGAGGAGCAACGTTGTCATTGACGCTCTCCCGGCAGCACCATGTTGAGGACCAAGGCGCACAGGCCGCCGGTTGCGATACCCGAGGACAGGGTATTCCTGAGCAATGGTGGCAGCGCCTGGAGTAGCTCCGGGACGAAAGTAACGCCAAGTCCGAGGCCCAAAGATATGGCGAGAATGATGGAGTTGCGCCGATTCATCGTTACCCGCGCGAGAATACGAACCCCGGATGCCGCGACCATGCCAAACATGATGAGCGTAGCAGCGCCCAACGCCGCTGGCGGCAGCGCCTGAACGACGATGCCCACGGCCGGCAGCAGTCCCAGTACCATCAACATGGCACCGATAAAGATACCCACGTATCGGCTCGCGACACCGGTGAGCTGTATGACCCCATTGTTCTGCGCAAAGGTTGTGCTCGGAAACGAATTCAGACAAGCGCCTACGGCGCAGTTGATACCATCAGCCAGCAAACCGCCCTCCAGGCGCCTGAAATAGCTCGGGCCCGAGATTGGCTGCCCGGTCAAGGCCGACGTCGCCGTGAGATCACCGATCGATTCCATCACGGTGATGACGTACATGATGGCGAACGGCACAAAGGCTGAGTACTCGAATCGAAATCCGTACCGAAACGGTATCGGCACGGTCACCACTGGCAATCCATGGATGGCATTCAGGTCGATGATCCCCAGCAGTGCCCCTGCGCCATAGCCCACAGCCAGCCCCAGCACGACCGACAGCATCCGCAGATACCGCGATGCGCAGTTGTTGAATATCAGAATGGCGATGATCACGAGGAACGCCAGCCCGAGATTCTGCAGACTTGCGAACGTACCGCTGGCTTTGGCAGCGAACCCGCCGCCCACATTCATTGCACCCACCTGCAGCAGCGTCAGCCCTATCAGGGTGACCACCGTCCCGGTGACGATAGGTGTGATGATTACGCTTGCGCGGCGAATGCAGCGGCTCGCAGCGATTACCACAAAAGCACCGGCAAAACACAGCCCAAAGACACTGCCCAGGGCCTGCTGGGCTGTTGCGCCACCTGCCATTACGGCACCGGCAGTCGTGATGATCGGCGCAATGAAGGTAAAGCTCGTACCTTGAATGCTCAGCAGCCCGGAGCCGATGGGCCCCAGGCGGCTGGTTTGCAGGATTGTCGCCGCACCGGAGACAAACAACGACATGCTGACTAGGTAGGCCGTGTCGTCCGCGCCGAACTTGAGTGCGCCGGCCACAATCAGCGGCGGCGTGATGATTCCCACGAAGACCGCCAGAACGTGCTGAAGCGCGACAAACAGCGTCTCGCGCAGAGGCGGCCGTTCATCGAGGCCATAGATGAGATCCGCACTCGCCGCCGTGGCGCTCGACTGCTCGACGGTCAAGTGGGATCGGTCTCCGCGCGTCGCGCGATCACTTCGGCAACGGCGGTGTCTGGCCGCGGTAGGCTGGCCATTTCTTCAGGAGCTCCTCCACCACGGCCGAACCCACACGGTAGGCCGACTCGACGGAGGCGTCGAGGCCTGAGTAGCCCTCGTTCTCCTTCTGCATGTTCTCGGCCGCGGTCACGCCTGGAGGCGGCATGGAATAGTTGCTGGCAGTGCGCAGGACCAGCACTCGATCCTTGTTGACCTTGCCCGCGGCGCCCAGGTAATTCAGTGCGAGCAGCGTGCCAGTGTCCTCCATGGCAGTCGTAACGAAGTTGCCTTCCCCGTGAGTCCAGTAGCTCAGCCAGTGATTCGCCCACTCGTTGAGCAGCTTTCCGTGCCAGAACGTCATGGAAGCGAGATTGTCCCCTTTCAGCACGAATGGGGGCTTCTGGGCGTTGGGATACCCTTTGTAGCGGGCCCGGGAGCGCTGCAGGTGCGGGCTGTCGCCCAGATCGATGTTGCGCGTCAACTGATAGGCCCACTCAACGAACGCGGGCTTGAGATGGAATACCTGCCCTTCGGGCGGCTTTGCGTCCGGATCAAACGGACGCTTGGAATCCAGGGGGAAATATCCAGTCGGCCAGTCCGGAGGAATCTCGCGAGCATCGATCTCATGCGCAAGGTCCCCATCGACAACATACTGCGCCCACGCCGCCGAACCGATCGAAGCATCTTCCGGATCGACGCCCGCGATGCCCGCCACCAACCAGTAGGCGTGCGAGAAGTCGAACCGGGGATCCATCCCCAGCTCCATCACCGCGGTCGCCGAGTTCGCGGTACCCATCCCGGTCACCATGCCCAGCACGCCCGTTTTGTCATTCAAGAACAAGTCGTGGTGATGGGCAAACGGCAGGCGGGTATCCAGCTTCTGGCGCGCCTTCCAGAGTTGAAACTCGCCGGCCGTGTCACCGGCATCGGCGCCGATCTCGAACATCGTCACGACGACGACCCTTATCTCAATCGGCTTGGCCTCGATCGGCGGGGCGGCGTGCGCCGCGTGTGCGAGCGCAAGCCATGCAGCCGCCAGCAGGCTCAGGAACCGCGATACAACCGGCTTGGACATCAGAATTTATACCCTGCGGACACGAGGTAGTTGCGCGGCAGCTCCGGAAGCACGACCGACGATCCGAACAGATCGGGGAAGTTGGATCGGAAGTAGCGCTCGTTGGTCAGGTTCTTGCCTTCGACACCGAGCTTCCAGTGCGCATTCTCGTAGTGAAAGCCGGCGTTCAGCAGCGTGTAGGCGGGCAGTTTAACCACCTTCGAGAATCCGGACCACGCCGAGTCAACGTGAGTCACGCCAATACTGCCGGTGATTCCATTGAGCGCCCCATTCATCCAGCCGCCAACGACATCATCCAAGCTGAAAATGCCGTAGACACTGTACACGTTCTCGGGAATGCCGGCCTTGCGTGCCGCGGTATCGTTGGGAGCCAGAGCGATACTGCCCACCGCGCCTCCATACATCAAAGACGGATCCACCCCTTGCAGGTCGCCGGCGCCCACAAAGGCAAACTGGCCACCCTTCTCGGCCGTCACGTTGATCACCTTCAGGTTGGTATAGGCGCCCGTGAGCGTGATGGTCGGATTCACCACCCAGCGCGCTTCGAACTCGTAGCCGGTGGATTTGGTGCTGTTGTTGCTCACCTCGTCCTGGGCATTGAAGTCCACGCGCTGCTGGTCGAAATAATCGAACGCGGCGTACAGATGGCCATCGAGAAAGCTGCCCTTCACGCCATACTCATTCAACCTCGAGGGGGCGACGTAGGTACGGTCTCTCACCAGGAACGGCTCGACTTGTCCACCCTCCCCGGTCGTAAGCGTTGCCTGGCGGGCAATCGTCACATAGGGGCGCAAGCCCAATGGCAGTTGGTAGGACAGACTTGCCGACCATGAGCCCTTGGAGGTGCTGTCACGCGCCTGCAGACCCGTATCCGTGAGTGCATCCGGCCTCGAGTACGAGGCAATGTGGATATAGTCGTAACGCGCACCACCGAGGAAATTCAGTTTGTCGAAAAACGTCACGTCCATCAGGTACGCGAGCGACGAGTCCGTATAAGCACCCTTCGCGTGATCCGAATATGGGTCCTGGCCCCGCGTGGCAAGCGATCTGAGGTCTATGGGCGAGCTCGGCTGCGTGATGTCACGGCGGTCGAAGAACTCCCCGAAGAAATCGTCGCCCGTATCGAAGTCCTGGTGCCGAATCTGCGGCCCGACCTGGAAGTTAGCCTTGATGTTCTCGCCCAATGTCGTTCCATACGTCAGGGTGAGCTGGTCCTCGAAGGCCCACGTATGCGCAACCTGTGAAAACCCATAGGCGTTCTCGTTGAGGTTGTTCAGCTGCTCGTAGAAGCTTTTGTTCACGAGCTTGGTGCCCTCGGCAGGCTCGTAGATCATGTCGAAATACAGTGTGGTGACGCCATCGGTGAGCTTGTCGCCCTGAGCTACGAGCACCTGGCTGCCGCTGATATGCGTCGTCCCCGGATTTACCAAGTGCAGATAGGGGTTCGACAAGGCCCCTTGAATCTGCGCCGCGGGCGTGCCGGCAGGGTTGAAGATGAAATTGTCGCTTGTCCCCAGGTGGGCGGTGCCCGCCTCTGCCAGGTCCACCCGGCCATTGCCGTTGGTATCCACCGAGGGTGGGCTGCCCGTTATGTAGGTGCCATGATCAATCAGCGCCTGAGTCAGCCGGTTCCAGCCAGCGACCTGGTTGCCATTGAAATCCTGGTACATGCCGCCCGCCTCGGTACGGAAATGATCGGTGAAATCGATGTTGTACGAGGCTTGGAAGATGCTTTGCCGTGTGGCGCTGTTCTGATAGTAGCTGCCCGAATTTTCGAACTGGCTGTACACATAAAAGCCGGAGGGCTTGCCGAACGTCGTTGCCGGGCCGCCGACCTCCGCGTGCAGGGTCTTCTCGTCCCAGCTGCCGGTTGTGAATCCAATCTCGCCCTTTGCCTCCTTCATGTACGCGCCGGTTTCAGCGCGCGCGGATTTGGGCTCGAAGTTGAGGTAGCCGCCCACCTTCGATGGGCCATAAATCGGCGACGCCGGCCCGCGCACCACATCGATGCGGTCGCTGGCGGCGATCGCCTGCGGATAGTTGCCGGGATTCTCGATTCTGCGGACGCCGCGGAAGTAGTTCTCGCCGGCGGTACCGCGGATGTCCAGCGATCCGGCGACGCCGAAGAACGACTGCGTGAAAGAACCGGGCGTCAACGCGACGAGATCGTCGATGGCTGTAATGTTGACGCGATCGAGCATCTCGTTGCTGATGGAAGTCAAGGCACGCGGTGTCTCGATGATGTTCTTGCCGAAGCCGAATACGGACTCGTTCGCTTCTGTCGGCAAAACCTTCAGTTTGTCCGCGCTGACCTGTACTGTCTCCAGGCTGTCTGCAGCGCTTGCCGCGTCCGCCACCGCCGCGCCCTCAGCTGCAGACAGCAGTTGGGGCGCACCGCCTGCCGCACCCAGAATCAAAAAGCAAACCGTACGATAGCCGAGCGCGGCCAATGGACCCTTCATTCTTATCCTCCCCAAGTGCGAAATAGTGCGACGGACGCTGTATGGGCCGGATCGCCTCCATCGATCACAACCTTGGGGGCAGCAGGGTGCAAAAATCGTGCACGCCACACTGAAGCGCACCTGCGGGCGCCAGCGCGCATCGAGGCGAAGCGCGCCGACGCCGTTCAGAAAACGTCGTATGTGGCTAATGCAACTGTAATTTCTTGTTCAATGACTGGCGCGGGGGCGACCCGAGCTTGCTCCGCCGCTGTGCGCTCGCGGACCGCGGCCGCTCGCGCACCCGGCAATGGTGCTTCGCTGCTACGCACCAAAGTTGTACGCAGAGTGCCCCCTTTTTGTACACAATCGGCTGGGGGGCCGGCGGCGAACAGTCGGCCGCGGCGTGCTCATCTTCAGCTATCGCGGTCCATTGCGAACAGGATGGAGACCAGGGGAATTGATTTGTCAGGATGGTCGGGGTCTTTGCCAATGCTTCCTTGATAGACCCCGTGGCCACAGAAGGCCCTGCCGGGCCTGTTGGGTTTCTGGAGCGCGGTCACCTTGCTGCCCTCTGCGGCCTGCTCCTGCTTCTGCACGAAGTTCTGCATCTCCACAGCCTGCACCACCGTTCCGTCTCGCATACGCAGATGCCACCCCACCGCACCTTCGCCCAAATTGCTCCCCCGCTCAATCTTCCCGGTAATGAATACCTCGGAGTCCTTACTCAGATCATCGGGAACACCTGACGTCAGATACACAAGCTTCTTGTGGAACAGGCCGCCTGCAACGTTGGGTGGCCGATTCCAACGCATGGCGAGCTCAAAGTCATCGCAGGTTTTGGCCTCCTCGAAGCGCGCATACAGCTTGCGGCCTTTGGTACCCGTGTCAGACGAGGACATGTAGCTGATCTTCTGCAACTCTTGTGCGGAGGGTGCACCGTCAGACTCTGGTGTCCCGCTCCCAATACCCAGCTGATCGCAGCCGCATGTCAGGCTGACCAGCAGGATGGCTGAACCAATTCTGAACGACAGACTGTGTTTCATGACTGCGAACCAACCCCGTGACTCTCAAGCAGTAACAAAGCCGAGGCCGGGCCATGGTTCCGCGGCGGATCGAGAAACCGCCAGCGCGGCCTTCAGCGTGGCCACGCTCGGTGCGATGCGTATGCTCAGTTTTGCGCGCTCAGTTGCTCCACGAGCGCATCTGTAATCTTTCCGGTTTGAGCGGCGCCAATGGACTGCTGAAATGCGGCGATGGCTCGCCGGGTCGCATTCCCCGCAAAGCCGTCGATCGCACCCGGCGTGAAGCCTCGGTAGGTCAGGTAAACCTGGACGGCGCGGACCGTCGGATCGGGATTGTCACCGTCTGCGTAACGCTGGAAGAAGTGCTCGAGCAGACCATCATAGTTGTTGGCAGCGAAGTTGGGACCATTGTACCGCCGGGCAAAGCCGGGCCAGTCATGCGCTTTCAGCGTGCCGATCAGCTTCTGCGTGTCCATGAAAGCAACCATGGCGCGCAGTTGGTTGTCTTCGGAAGACACCATGGACTTCACCATGGTGTCGACGTCGGTGAAACCCGCGGGCTGGAAGTTCTCCCCCATGACCTGACCGAGCCCCCAGGATGCGCTTTTCAGCGCCGCGGGACGATCGAGCTGGATGGCCGCGTTCAGCCGGTCAAACTGGTGTGAGCCTGCAGGGCCGTAGCCGCCGGCCGTGCGCTGACTGATGTCAGGATCATCTTCATCGAAGCGGCCCGCGGTGAGGCGGCTGAAGATGTGCCGCTCAAACAGGACCTTGGGGCGCCGGTCGCGCAAATACCCGCAACCGCTGGTCTCAACCGACAGAACCGACCAGATCTCGGCGGGTGCAAGATCTGCTGATTGGAGGATGTCCCGCAATCCGTTGTCGGTGAGCGGGGTTCCAGACCCGATGAATTCCGTCATGCATGCTCCTTGCGCGGTGTGGTTCAGCGCGACTTGCGCTGTCAATGGCTGGCGGGGTGTGCAGCCGGGGTCTGATCAATGCCCTTGGCACCGAGATACCCCGCATGACTCACACCCATGAGCGCCAGCAATCCATCCTGAAGCACCGGCAAGCGGATACCCGGCAGATCGAGATCACCGTACGCAATGAGCTGAAACAGCTGTGTCCCGTACGCTATGGCGACAATCACGGTGAAGAAAAACAACTGCAGCTTTGCGACGTCGACGAGTTGGGCGTTGGCGAGCTCGTCACCCTGAAACATGTCGGTAATGCGCGCAAAAGCGATGCTGCTGTTGCCGTAGAGGATGCCCTCACGATTGCGGTCGACCTCGGCTGGACGCTCCTTGAATCGCCTGGCTGTTCTCTCCACCAGCTCGGTCTTGCGTTCCGGCTCCTTGCTTTTTTTGTTGGTGTTCAGAAGCGGCGTACCCACAAAGGATGCGGTACTGATTCCCAGCAATGCCCAGATCTGCCAGTCGATCCCGATGGCGAGCGGCTGAGCAACCGCCCCGCTGTGGATGCGCTCGAGGGCCAGGACGAAGAAGCCCGAAACGATCAACCCGGTCCATACTACGAGTTGAAAGCGCGACAGACTCATCAACTTGCGCTCATTGATGAGAATCCCCAGTGTGCGGCCGGTGATCGCCTTGCCGGTGATCAGGAAGAAGACCGCGATGAGTGCGAGCACGGCCAGCCAGTTGGTTCCCGCCGGCAGGTACCAACCGGCGAGCGCAATGCCTACCGTAAGTAGGATCAGGACGGCTGCGGTCGCGGCCGGGGCTGTTTCGGCCATGGTCGGCAGGTCCGGCGGAATGGGTTCCGCATGCACGAGGCCTTGCACGGAGCTTTGCGTTTCGCCTTGCGTCTCGCTTTGCGCCTCGCCACGCTCGACGGTCACCTTGACCTCCGGCCGTGGGCTCAGGGGAATGCCGGGTGGCGCGGTATTGGGTACGGCCTGTTCCTGCGCTGCCATCGTCGCTCTCCTGTTCGATCGGTTTCTCGAGTGGGTACTTTGCCGCGTGCATGTCAACTGCCTCACTCCGAGGGTGCGGTCTCCCCGCGGATCAGCTCACCAATGCTCGCTGCCAGCTTCTGGTCCTCTATTACGAAAAACAGGCCGCCGCGGCCGTTCTGACTGCGGGCACATTCCTTCGGATTCCCGCTGATGGCACCCTGCTGATTGAGATCGCCAAAGATCGCGAGATTGGTGCCATTGGTTGACACACCGATCTTGGCGTGATTGCCGTCCGCCGACGGCCCCGCTTTTAAAGCTATGGGCGTCCCGTTCCATTTGCCGCTGGTTGCAATCTGAACGCCCGCAGGAGCGGCGAGCCCATTATCCCAACAGTCGATGCTCGAACTTGCGGTGGTCGTCGGGATTTCCGGGCGAGTCCACCACGTCGCGCTTCTCAGAGGCACGCCGCCAAGAAGCGACGACAGCAGCTGCCAAGGCGGAACATGCAGTGCGGAGGGCTTCGAGACGACCCGAACATGGCTCGAGAGCTGTTCGATCGTCGCCGTCGTGCTGTTTGATTTTCGTCCGAGCTTGGCCACCAGCGCCTGCACATCGGCCGGTCCACCACTGTTGACGATCTGGGGGTTGCCGGGATCGGTGACGACACTGGCGTTGCCGAGCGCCTGCAAGAGCTTCAGCAGGTCTTCATGTGTCAGACTCAGCGCGAAAAAGTGCTGACTGAACTTGACGTTGTTATTGAGAACACACCCGAGGGTGTTGTCACCTTGAGTACGTGGATGAGCGCTGCTGCCCGCCCCTGGCCAGGACGGAGTCGTAACCTGCAGCACCAGGCCGCTACCCGCATCATTCCACACCAGCATGCCCTTGGAATGACCCCACGGTGACGGACATGAATCGCCACTGCAATTTTCCAGCTCGGGGTCCTGGTAGAACTGATCGTTCCAAACGACATAGTGAAAACTGCCGTGATAAATCTCGTCGAACGTCGCACCAACGGGGTCCGCGGTAGTGTCCCCGGAGCAGCCTTCGCCCTGTTTGAGCTCCGGATGTTCGTTGCTGGCGAAGATGTACTGCTGGCTGAAATTCGTGTAATGCTGGACGTCTCCACCGAACGGACAGGCGCGCACCGCGTGAGCGGCGCAGCCCGGAAATTTACCTGCATTGAGTTTGAAGACAAACCACCACTGCACGGGCTGTCCGGCAGCAACCACTGGTGCGGGCTCGTCCGCGTGTGCCGCACTCGCCAGAGCAACGGCAATGGCAACCAGGAGAAGGCCGATACAGTAAACGAGCGGCGCCGCGCGTGACTGCTGGCGCTTATTGGCGAATAGTTTCATGTGCAACCCCCTGACGCGGGCCTCTGTTGCGTCCTGTCATCCTTGGGCCCTTCTGCATTGATCTGTGTACAGCCTCCCGCTTATCGCAACTGGGCCCTTATCCGAAGCCAACGCCGCCGCCGTGCGCGTGAGATAAATGCCTGGCTGCAGACAGAGTCTCACCAAGAACTGCAAAGAATTTCGGGCATCCTCTCTGCAACAATCTCTTCAGGGAACGACTTACATATGCACCCGCTTCGATCCTGGTTGCTCATTGCGATCGCGATAACCTTTGCTCCCTCAGCGTTCGCCTGGGGTCCCGACGGACATCGCACCGTAGCCACGTTGGCACAGAAACTGATTGCAGGGTCCAACGCGGCGACACAGGTGCAGGCGCTTCTGGGCAATTTCAGCCTGGCCGATGTCGCCGTCTGGGCGGACTGTGCCAAGGGTGTGAATCAGACAACCTTCAAATACGAGCATCCCGGGAGGTATCCCGAGTGCAAGATCTTCGAGACTGCCGAGGGCGAAGCGGCGATGGAGGATTTCGTGCGCCGCAATGCCACCAATTGCCCGCTCAAACCGGGCGAGGAGATCTGCCACAAGCAGTACCACTACGCGGACGTGGCCATCCAGCACCAAACCTACCGGTCCGGGTTCGAGGGTACCCGTGACGATGACATCGTTGCCGCCGTTACTGCAATGACCCATGTGCTCAAAGGGGACCCGGCCCCCGCTCCCTTCGACATCAAGGACAAGGCGGAGGCGCTGCGGCTGCTGGTGCACTATGTTGGTGATCTGCACCAACCCTTGCACGTGGGGGCGATCTATCTCGATGCGCAGGGCAACGAGGTGAATCCCGATACAGGCACGTTTGATCCCAACACGGCCACGCGCGGCGGCAACAGCATCAGCGTGAAGTCATCGAAGGCGAATCTGCACGCAACATGGGATGCCGTACCTGCCTTGCTGACACCATCGCACGTGAAAACGGCATGGGTGAGCGCGGCGCGTGCGATTCCCTCCACGACGGGTTCTGATTTCAACTGGCCCAGGCGGTGGGGCTCCGAGTCCGTGACGCAAGCCAACCTCGCCCTGTCCAGCCTCAATTACGGCCCGAAAACGGGAACGCATTGGACGGTGGCCCTGCCTGCGAGCTACAGCACCCAAATGAAGTCGATCAAGAAGACGCAATTGACGCGCGGTGGTGCCCGATTGGCGCAGCTGCTTCAGGACATCTGGCCATAACGCCTGGACACAAGCTCAGCCGCGAAAAATCGCCGCTCGCCGCGCTTCATCCCATCTCCAGCCCGGCACGCCGGGTTGGATGCGCACTCCGCCGACCCACCGCGGCGGCGGCAGCAGTGAATGCCAATCCAGTCCACCACTGAGAACGGCGCGACCCGCATCCGTAATGGCGAGCCGCTGCAGAAACCAACGCGCTCCCGGTGCGGGAGGCGTGCGGACGAGAACGGGATCGGTGACCTTGAGCATCTCATTGACCACGTGAAGCAGCCCTAGATCGGGGATCCACGGGAGCGGCTCTCGCCCTTCCGCCATCATCAGGAACACTCGATTCAGCGTAGCGCTGCCCTGCGAAAGGATCTGGAGCACGAGATGCTCCGTGAGACTCAGTCCATTCTCGATGGATGGCAGCTCACGCAGATGCCGATGCAACGCAGGCGCCATGATGGGCAGCGCGGGCGTTCCAGACCGCGCGAGCGCACCAAGACGCTCCGGGCTGTCCGAGTTGAGAGCAATCCACGCGTCGTTGCCCAATGAGAGCTGCGCAGGCGTCACTGCGCTGCGGGTGGACCAAAGTAGCCGAAGCCCTTCCGGCGGCAACTGGCCGAGGCCAATGAACCGCTCCCCTCCGGGAAACTCACTCACGGCGATCAACTCGAGTACGCGTGGCCGTCTCTGCGCGTAATGCGCGAGCAGGCGCACCAACACAAGTTGATCCCAACTATCATGCTCCATCCAGAGCACCACTCGTTCATAGCTGTCGGCGCTGCTTTGAAGGCGATCTTCACCGCGGCGTAGACCTTCAAGTTCGCGCTCGTAGACGAGACCACCCCTGGCATCAGGGAACGCGTCCACGAGAAAGCGCGCCATCAACTCGTGGCGGTCGGGGCCGGTCGTCACAGGGCCCAGACAGTAGGGGATCGAGTGCTCCAGAAAGTCTCCGGCGAAACCCGCTGCCTTCAGGATCGGCTCGATGTCGGATCCGCAGCGGATGTGGAGGGTTTTTATCTCGCCATCCGGGGCGGAGTGCTTGCGCTCAATGGCGGCGCGCTGTTGGTCCATGGAGTGAACATGCGATTTCAGCTGCGCCCAACTCGGAAAGCGCAGCTCACGCGCGATAGCAAGTTGCGCGTCCGCGAGCTTCAGGAGGCTTTTCGCACCCGCGAGTGAGCGGCGCACATCCCGTTGGTCGTGAATTGCCGCCAGCCTGGATCGGGCTGCGGCATCCCCGGCCTTCGCAGCGCGCAACAGCTCCTTGGCGCGATTCTTCTGTTGTTCAAGATTGAGGCGGAACGCGGAAGGCGCCCGCTCTGTGCGGTCGGTCATGACAATCCCCTTTCGTTTGCCTGCGTCCGCACCAGGCAGAAAAGGGACGTCGAGATAAGCAAGTCCCCGATTGATTGTCGTGGGCGCAGCCCTTTCCGCGGACGTGGATGCTCCGACCGAGCAGCAGCAGTGTACTGCATCCCTGGTCGCGAGACCATATACGCCTCTACACTTGCACGGTGATTGAGTAGCGCCCAGGCGCTTCCGGGCTCTGCTAACTTTAACGGAGTGCGTATGCGAGGTACCTTCGGCTTGCAGCGAAATCCTGCCTGGCTACGCCGGCGCGTCCTGCTGCGTGCATGGCGGCTGGAGTCAGTCAATCGGATCAGGGCCAGGTACTCGTCCTGGCAACTCGCAACCGCACTGCTGGGAGTGACCGGCGTGTTGGCGTGGCTCGTAACCTACTGGGGACCCTCATTTGTGAGCCTGGCGGGCCGGCACCTGATCAGTACGGGCATTGTACTGGCCCTGCAAAGCGCTCTGCTTACGAACCACGGGCGCAAGAAATGGACGGAGTACTATTCACAGGGTTGGCTTGCCACTCTCCCTCTGGACCGGCAGGACTGTAAGACGCTCGTTGCTTTGCGAACCTGTTGGCCGCCAACCGCCGTTCTCATCGTCATCACAGTCGTGTTGCTTGCGGCAGTGCTATCTGCACGCATCACCGACGGTACGGTCTTCCCAGTTGCCGCAAGCTGCGCGGTTGGCACGTGCGGCGGCATTCTGATGGGTTGGTGGCTGCCTCAACGCGACCCCGCGATACCGCTCCCGGCTTCCTCGTTGGTACACGGGAGGCTGGGAGGCATGCCGGCGCTTGCAGCGCTGTCCGGCTGGCCTATCCTGCAGACCAAGGTATGGCTGCGGCCGCGGTCGATCGCGCGGTTGATGCTCGTCGCTCTAGGGCTGCCCATGGACGTTTCGGGCAATGCCGCGGTGGCCATATTGTGGACTTTCATAGTGGGCCTGTATTTGGTGGTCCTGCTCCGAGCAACCATCGAAGTCGCCGGTCAGGGCGCGAACTGGCTTCGACCGACACCGTTGTCTTTCGCACGTTTCGCCTGGGCCGTCCTGCGCTATCCCATTCTCAAGCAGTTACTGTGGAGCGGTCTCACGACGGGCATGTTGGTGGCGTTGGGGATGAATCCGTTCGAGGCTCTGAGTCTTGCGGAACTGTGGCTGGCCATCTTCGCAGCGGTGTCGAGCATCGCGCTTGTACATGCCCATGGGTCTACACAGATGCGCCTCAAGATCCTCGTCTCAATCTGTTGCCTCACGGCCATCGAAACCGTCAAGCACCATATCGCCCTCCCCTGCGCGCTCGTGTTCTCAGGATGGCAACTCAACAGGGCAGCGCGCTCATGACTGAACCGCTTCTGCAGATCAGCAAGCTCTCTGCCGGGTATGGTATTCGCAGGGTGCTCCATGGAATTGACCTGGAAATTTCCCGCGGCGAGTGGTTCTCGCTTCTTGGACCGAACGGCAGTGGCAAGAGCACCTTGTTACGTTGCGTCAGCGGTCAGGTGACACCAACATCCGGTACAGTGCTGATTGGCGGGGCTTGCGTCAGCCGCGCTCCCCGCGATGCAAAGCGTCTACTCGGGTACGCACATCCACCGGAACGCCTGCCTGGTCTGCTCACGGGTGAGCAGTGCCTGGAGATTTATGCTGCGGCCCACGATCTTCCGGCAATTGACCCGGAGGTACTGGACCTGGCCGAGGACTTTCGGCTGCGTCCGTTCCTGAACCAGTTTGTCGATAGCTATTCCCTCGGAACCCGGCAGAAGTTGAGTGCACTCCTGGCGCTTCTCGGAAACCCCTCGCTCATCGTCTTCGACGAAGCGTTCAACGGCCTGGATCCCGCCAGTTCCCTCGTATTGAAACACCATCTTCAGGAGCGCATCCACAGCGGCAGATGCGCGGTTCTTCTAGCGACGCATGCACTCGACACCGTCCTGAGTTATTCGTCGCGAGCAGCGCTGCTGCTGGACGGAGGGCTGGCCAGGACCTGGAGCCAGGTTGAGCTCGACTCCATGCGGACAGGCAACCCTGGAGCGCTGGAAGTGGCCATGGCGCAAGTCGCGAGCGCATCTTGACGCTCTACGTAGCCCCGGCGATCTTCCTGCAAACATCAATACCAGAGCCTATGGGTAGCAACAGCGCTTCGACGTCCGGTTTGGCCCGCACATGCGCCCTATACGCAGCGGCTTGTGGCCGCGTGTGTTCGGGGTGAATCATGTTGTCGGCCACGACGACCGCGTTGGGTGACAGTATGGGGTAGAGCCGCTCGAAACACGGAATGTAGAGATCCTTCCACAGGTCGATGAGCGCGAAGTCAACCCCAGCCGATTCCTTTTCCAGAAGCTTCACGGCGTCGCCGGACTTCCATTGCACCTGGGCGGCAAGTCCGGCCTTCGCGATTTGCTCACGGGCGTAGGCCTGCTTCGTGGCGCTCATTTCATAAGTCGTAACCTTTCCACCCGTGCGCTCTGCCGCCTGGGCAAGAAACAACGTGGAGTACCCGTAGGACGTACCCACCTCCACGATGTGCCTTGCGCCAAGTCCGATGACCGTGGCCTGCAGAAAACGCGCCGTGTCCTCGCCGACGGCCAGCAGAAACTCGTCGCGGCGTGCCCCGAATTGCTCCTGAGGCAGCTCGCTCATCAGCGCGGCCTCATCGGCGAGGCGCCGCCGGTAACTATCCAGGACTGTATCGAATGCCGCGCTCATGGCAGAGTATCCTCGTCGAGGTGGGTCGATGCGGGTGCCCGGCAGCCGATGGCTCAGGGCTTTCCCCATCTTGAGGCCTGGTTCCAGCGTGTCAACCTCGGGGATGCGGGTGACGCCCCCTACTTCACCCGCGTATCGACCGCGATCCAGTTAACCTCCCAGGTCTTGCCGCCATCGTCCGAGAATGCCTGCTCGAACCGACCGGAGTCCGGCGTGATGTCCGACCATACGTTGCGCACCAGGATCATTCGGCCCTGGTAGATTTCCTGGTCATAGAATTCACCACGCCCATTTTTGAACTCCCCGATGGTGGGTTGTCCGAAAGACCCCGCTGCGCTGTTGGCGTAATTCAAACTCCACTGATGCGATTGCGGGTTGTACAGGCGCAGCGAGAGGCCTTCGATATGCCCGTCCGGGCCGTCGACTTCCAGCTCAACGAGATTGGCCCTACCCTCCCAGATCTTGCGCACCACGGACGTGCCTTGCAGCTCGACCCAGTGCGAGGACCCGGTTAACGGATGCACCAGGCGCCGCAGATGCGTTTTCCAAGTCCCGATCTCGAAGTCAAAATCATGCTGCCCGTCCCGCTGCGCGGTCGTAGCCGCTTTACCGGCGGTTGCCGGCGCCGACTGCGCAAGCGCAGGAGCATTCGCGATAGTGAGCAGGAAGCCCAACACACAGGCGGATAGAGCCGCTTCAATGTCCCTCATATCGCCTCCCAACCGGTTGCCGTGAGCCTTAGACTCGCGCCGCCGGCGGCGTTTGGAAACAACCAGTTCCCGAGGGTTTTGCCGACCACTTTGAGCTCGAGTGCCCGGCCATTGAGTGCCGAAGCTGCTCTTACGCGCGCCCCCGCACAACCTGCTCATAGACCTCGGGCTTGAAACCCACCAACAGCCGCTTGCCGTACTCCAGAACAGGCCGCTTGATCATCGAAGGTTGCGCCAGCATCAGGGTGATAGCCTTGCGCTCATCCAAGCCCTGCTGCTGCGCTGGTGGCAACTTGCGGAAAGTCGTGCCCGCGCGATTCAGAACTGTCTCCCAACCAACTTCGCCGCACCAACGGGCCAACACCGCCGGATCGATCCCGGCCGTCTTGTAGTCATGAAACTCATATTGCACTGCATGACTGTCGAGCCAGGAGCGCGCCTTTTTCATGGTGTCGCAGTTTTTAATCCCATAGAGCGTGATCGTCATGGTCCGAAACCTTTTGCCGCGAGTTTCTGTTCCCGAAGTGGCGAGCATTCTAAAGACCGCGCACAACACATGGAATAAATCCCCCAGCGGAAACAGTAGTAACGGACGTCCAGTCATTTGGACCAGGACCACACCATGCAGACCCTCGAACCCGCCGATTTCGCCACCGATTTCGACCTCACCGGCGAACCGAGCCGACGAGTCTTCATCAAGGGGCTTGGTTTCGTCAGCGCCGCGCTGCTCATGGGCAGCCTGGGTGGGTGCGATAAACTCGCCGAGGCAATCCGCAACCGTCCCGTGCGGCGGCGCCTGCGGACGGGCTCACCGGAAGTGGATGCCAGCATCGATCTGTATAGGCAGGCTGTCGCGGCCATGAAGGCCCTTCCAGCGACCGATCCGCGCAGCTGGACCGCGCAAGCGCAGATACACGGCACGGTCGCCGGCGGTTTCAACTTCTGCGAGCACGGGACCGACCACTTCTTCGACTGGCACCGAGCCTATTTGCTCTATTTCGAAAGGATCTGTCAGAAGCTGACGAATCATCCGAAATTCGCTTTGCCTTATTGGAACTGGAACCAGGATCCAGACGTCCATCCGGCGTTCCTGGATTCAGCCAGCCCGCTGTTTCTCGGCCGCAATCGTACCAGCGTAGCCGGTTTCGGCGTCACGACCACAGCGACGCTGGACCCGATTTTCGCTGACACGAACTTCTTTACCTTCCGGCCGCAGGTGGAAGGTACGCCTCACAATTCAGTGCACAGCATCATCGGCGCCACGATGGGCACGGGCGGCTCGGCCCTGGATCCGCTTTTCTGGACCCACCACTGCATGGTGGACTACTGTTGGTACAAGTGGAACGTCGACCTCGGAAACGACAACACCAACGATGCAACCTGGATAAACCACGTCAACAGCCACTTTGTGGATGCCAACGGCAATCCGGTCACTGCCACGGCCGGCATCACGACACTCATGCCATTGATCAGCTATCAGTACGAATCGAGCGCCATCGGCAGCTCGGCCGCCGCCGCTGCATTCAGCACGCGCACGGCCTACCAGAAGGTAGAGAAGAGAATTCGCGCTGGCGCCAACATTCGTTTCGACATCAAACAGCGGGTCCATCTCGCCGATCGAGTCGCGGTCAGCATCGCGAAGCCGCTGTCGCTCGAGACCAGGCTCACTCCCGAGGCTTTCTCACAGATCATCGGCAGCGATTCAGCCCGTGAACGGGTGTTCGCGAGCATCGAGTATGCGCAGCTCCCGGCTACGAGTGACTTCTCGGTCCGGGTCTTCGTCAACCTGCCCTCAGCGCATAGCCGCACCCCGGGCGAAGATCCGCATTACGCCGGCAGCTTCGCCTTCTTCGGGACCGAGGCGCCGGAGGCCGCCGCCGCTGCGGGACAGCATCGGCACCAGCCGCGGTTCCTGGTCAACCTCACCGATACCATCCAAAGGCTCAGGGCCGCACAGGAACTCGGACCGGGCACACCAGTCTCACTGCAATTGGTGCCGACACCCTTTGCCGGTAAGTTCGAGAAAGAAGATACCGAGCTGGTGTTGAATGCGATTGACATCATCACGACCCCGGTTTTGGTCGCTTCTGCGCCACGCTGAAGGACGATTCGGCCGGCTGGGCACCTGCGTCCAGCTCTTCATCCTGCTTGCGTCATTCGGGGCGGGCGCCGCAGACTCATCCACACCGGGTGATGATGTTCGTGTTGCGGCCCCCGACGAGGCTCCCTTGCGCTACCTGGATACCGCGCATGTCAGCATCAGTCAGCACATCGATCCTGCGGCCGAGGGGTTGCAGGATAACAAGTTTGTTCAAGTCGACGTTGCGCAGGTGATCAATCCGCGCAAGTACGGCTTGTCGTTCGAGGTGTACTACCAACCCACAGGCGGGCAGAAGGTCCGCCTGGGTACCTTCAGCCTGTATCCCGCAGACAATCCCGGAAGGTTCATCGTGCCGACGCAGGCTCATGTGAACCGCGAAGGCTCGATCATCGTGTCTTTGCTGGTTATGGACCGGGTCGCGAACGGCGTGCCGCTCAGAGTTGGGATTCGAAAGATCGCCCTGCATTCATGAATATCGTGCGCCGTGCTATCGTACATCCGTTGCTCAGTGCGCGCGGATACCGCACCGTGGCCCAATGCAGCCGCGCCCCAGGAGCGCAACAACGAGATCAGCAGTGCCGGCGTTCGATCTTTTCAAGAAAGTCTCCAAGGCCCCCACCAATCCCCACCCCGGCGTCGTCAAACGCTCGTTCGACATCGAGGATCTGTACCGCGGCCCGGTCAGCGCCGGCGGGGCGACGGGGTCGCCGGAGGAAGCCCCGCTCGATGAGAAGTTGCGGCAGGCCTACTTCTGGATCGTCAACACGGCGATCATCAGCCCGCATTACGACATCGAGTACAACGAGGCGCCACCCCAGCAATTCGCCGTAGGCGATGGCAACAGCCGGATCACACTGCCCTCCGCCCAAAGCTATTCGAGCTTTGCACTGGTGCCGCTGCTCACATTCGCGCTGCGGCGAAAATGCCTCTTCATAGGCGGCCCCGGGCGCGGCAAAACCGCCAGTGCGATTCTCATGGGTGTGCTGGCCGGCTACTCCCTGCGCGACGTCCGCCGAGCCATGCAGCATGGGCATCCGCAGATGACCATCGCGGATCTGCTGGGAAACCCATTGCCCGCTGACCTGGTGAATGCGCAAAAGATCGAGGATATCCGCATCTCCTGGCGCAAATGGCTCGGCATGCGCGTCAAGATCGTGGATGAATACAACCGCATTCCGACACGTACGCAGAGTGCCCTGCTGACGGTGATGGGCGACAACTACGCCGAGATTCTTGATCAGGTGTACGAATGTCCGGAGGCGGCGTGGTTTCTCACCGCCAATGATGAACAGGGGGGCGGTACTTACCAGGTGATCGAGGCACTGCGCGACCGCATCGACGTCATCGTGCAGGCCCTGTCGTTCAATTCCCGCTTTCTGGAGGCACTGCTCACCAGGATCGATGAAAATCGCCGGCCGGAAGAAGCAGTGCCGCGCGAGATCATTTTTTCGAGCACTGACATCGACCGTATGGGTCACGCCGTGCGCGCCGTGCAGCTGCCGGTGCCGATCCGCCGGCGCATCGAGTTCTTCGCCAGCCAGTTCGAACTCTGCGATGTTGCCGCCGAGCAGCTCGAATACAAGACGAAGGACACCGCGCGTCTATCCGGCATCGACTGGAGCGCCGTCACTGCCCAGGACACCGGCCGCGACAGGCTCAAGGACCTGGGCTGTCAGACACGTAACGGGTTGTCGGTTCGAACATTGATGACGCTGCTTCACTACGTCAAAGCGCTTGCGTACTTCCGTGGCAATGGCGTTGTGGAGCTTGCGGACGTGAGGCAGATTCTCCCGTTCGTCCTGCATGAGAAGCTGATACAGGACGCCGATGCGCCATTCTTCGAGGCCGCCGGAAATGCCGCCTACCGCACCGACCAGGTCGGCTGGTTACGTAAACTGTTCGATCTTGCGTGCGCCGAATACGATCAGCTCGACCTTGACCGTCGTGACGTGGTCGCCGACCTCAGTGCGGAATTGGACCAGGGCCTGGAGGGAGTCAGTGAAGGCGAGACGCGTAAGAGGTTGGTCAAGATCGAACGTGCGATCGGCGAGCTCACCAAAGGACGCAAGCTCTATGGCCACTTGTACGATGACTTGTTGAAGTTAAAATATCTCCACCAACGCTACACCAACTATCTGCGTTGGCTCGAGAGCCGATGACGCACGCACCGAGCGAGGCATTCGTCAACACGTTGCGCGGGCGGCGTGCGGATTTGAATGAGCGTTTCGAGCGGGCACGCCATCAGTATCCGCAGCTGGAGGGAGACGATGTCATCATCTTCCTGCGCGACTGTGTGGATGGTTTGGCCGTGGCAGTCCAACGCGTTGACTCCACGGCTGTAATGGCTCTCGTATCTTCCGCTTACGATGCCGCACTTGCCCTCTGCGGGCAGAAATTGGTCGGCAGGAATGGGCGGTTTCCGATTATCGAAGAAGGCTGGAAACACGTGCTCACGGCCGCAGCGCCGCTGGTCGCGCGCGAGCCGGCGCGAGTGATCGGCGCCGTCAGCAATGCGCTGCATACGCTTGCAGTCACCCCAGCTGCCCGGCCTGTAGAGTGGATAACTGCTCTGGCGCGCCTGGCGCCCCGGTGTCCCGACGCCGAATCTTTTTTGCGGGTCGGACAAGTGTTGGCATGGCGATCAGGTCTGGCACATTTGCGCGCGAGCGCGCTCGCGGTCGCCGAACTGCTGCCACCTGAACTTGCTGCGGCTGCCGTTTGTGGACGCGACGGCGATAACTGGCAAGCCATACGCACGCGCCTGAGCCACGACATCTGGTTCGATCCGGCCGCGACGAATGAGCGGGTACGAGGTCCGCGAGTCGTCAGGGAAACCGGCACATTTCGCGGGCTCGGCGGGTTGTTCTTACTTCCTCCCCAGATCGCTGCGGCAGAAGGCGGTTGGCTGGTGCGCAGCGCCGAGCAGCACTGGTATCTGACCGTGGATGCATTCGGCGCAACGTTTCACCGTGCAGCCGCGGAAGAATGGGACACGGCGAACCTTCAGCCGCGCCTCCCTGACGGCGCCACGCTGACCGGCTCCACTCTGCAGCAAGGACCCTTCACATTGCCGCTACCTGTTGCCGGACCTGTGACCAGCGTGGCCGCTTCGGGCTTCACTCTCGCCGTCACGTCGGCACACACTCATACACTGACCTTCATCGCGCTGAATTGAACATCCCGTCCCCACAAAATGGTGCGTCTCTCGAAACACTTCGCGTGCGGTGGCTAGAGGCCTGGCCGCGGGCGCTGGAGGCATGGAGTCGTTATGTGCAGCTTCGCCCTCCCAAACTCTGCCTGACGACCGCAGAGGCTGTCGCAGAGGGCCTCGACGGCAGTTTTGCGATGATCCGCCTCCAGGATCAGTCCATCGTCGTCGATCTACCCCGAGTCCGCGCTGCGGGAGTTGAAAACCTTCCAGTGGAAGTGTTGGCGCACGAAATTGGGCATCATGTGCTCGCGCCGGCGACTCTCACGGACCATGCACGAATCCTTGCGCGCATGCGGGCTGCACTCCCCACGATCGAGCAACAGGCGCCCTTCGTGGCCAACCTTTACACGGACCTGCTCATCAACGATCGTCTTCAGCGCAGCGCTGGGCTGCACATGGACGAGGTATATCGCCGGCTCGCGCCCGGTAGCGATACTGGCAAGACATGGCAGGTCTACCTCCGTATCTACGAGCTGTTGTGGTCGCTCGCACCCGGCGCATTGGGGAGCAAAGGAAGGCTTGCGGATGGTGCGCAAGGCGATGCCTGGCTCGGCATGCGAATCGTGCGGCACTTCGCTGGCGATCGAGTGAGCGGCGCCGGCCGCTTCGCCGCACTGATGCTGCCCTACCTCCTGGAAGATGCCTCCAACGGCAAGCTGCCGATGATCTGGCACGACACTCGCCATGCCGGGAAGGGTGGACAACCCGCAGGCCTCACTGAGACCGAAGCCGACGAGCACGCCGGTGCGATTCATCCGGCAAATGACCCCGTGCTCTGCGGCATTGACGACCAACCGAGCGAATCCGACAGCAACGCAAGTGCGCCGTCTGAAGTCGGCCAGCACGAACCCGCCGGCGGCCAGGCGCGCCAGCCTTACGAATATGGCGAGATTTTGCGGGCGGCGGGTATCTCGCTCTCGGATCACGAGATGGCCGTGCGGTACTACCGGGAGCGCGCGTCACCTCACTTGATCCGTTTTCCCAGCCGGCGCGCACCGCGGCGCACGGATGCATTGCCGGAAGGCCTGGAGCCTTGGGAGGTCGGCGATTCACTCGATGCAGTGGACTGGCTTCAAACCGTGTTACTCAGCCCAAAAGTCATTCCGGGCCTCACCACCGTACAGCGCGTGTGGGGTCAGAGTGAGGGCGACAACCCGCGAACCGTGCCCCTCGATCTGGATCTCTACGTAGATAGCTCGGGGTCCATGCCGGATCCGAAGCACTTCGTGTCCTATCTCACCTTGGCCGGCGCCATCCTGGGTCTGTCAGCACTGCGCGCAGGAGCGCGCGTGAAAGCAACTCTGTGGAGCGGCAAGAACCAGGTGACGAAGACGGATGGATTCGTGCGCGAGGTACAGAGCGTCATGGAGGTTCTTACCGGGTACTACGGCGGGGCTACACAATTCCCGATTCACGAATTGCGCGCAACGTACCGCCGGCGCCCGGCGGCGGCGCGCCCGGCGCACATCCTCGTCATTTCGGATGACGGGGTCTCTACGATGTTCGATCGTGATGAGCAAGGGAACGAAGGGTGGCAGATTGCGCGTGAGTCTTTGGATCGCGCCGGGGGCGGCGGCACGCTCCTGCTCAATCTGCCTGCGAATTGGGAGCAGACAGCCCCCCAGCACGCACCTCTGCGTGCAGTAATTCGCGCGCGCGAAGAACAGAACTGGAATGTATGCTCCGTAACCAATTGGGAAGCTCTCGTGACATTCGCCCGTGCCTTCGGCCGCCGCGAGTACGGCGGCAAAGATGGCGACAACCGGACGGTTGCCGCTTGATCATCGTCTGGCGTGTAAACACCCACTGCAATCTCAATTGCGGCTTCTGTGCGCACGCACGTGAGCTGCGCACCCCCAGGAGCGCTGCAGACCCGGACGCAATTCTGAAATTGGCAGCGACGTTGTCTGCCTATCGTAGTGAGACCGGTAACCGCGTTCTCGTAAGCTGGTTGGGTGGCGAGCCTCTGCTCTGGCAGCCGCTCGTCAAACTGTCCGCAGCGCTCGTGAATGACTATGGGATCGAGGTCAGCGCAACGACCAACGGAACGGCACTCGGCTCGCGCGCCCTGCGCGGCGCAATCACCCGATATTTCTCCGAACTGACGGTCAGCGTCGACGGTCCCGCGGCATTCCACAATGAAGTTCGCGGGTGGCCACAGGGCTTTCAGCATCTTGCCACTCATGTGCGATCGCTGGTCAACAACCGGCGCGGCGCCGGTACCGGTCCGCGCATTCGCATCAACACGGTGCTCATGGCGGACAACGTCAAACTCTTTCCCGAGCTATGCGAGGAATTGTGTGAGTGGGGCATCGAGGAAATCAGCTTCAACGCTCTGGGTGGGAACGACCGGCCTGACTTCCATCGCAGTCATCATCTGCAGCCTCAGCAGGTGAAATGGTTGGAATCTGCACTGCCGGGCCTGCGTCGTTCTCTGACAAAGAGGGGAGTACGCCTGGTGGGAGGCCCGGCATACCTTGCACGGCTGTACGCGAGCGCTGTTGGTGAACGGCTGACGGTCCCTGATTGTCGTGCGGGAGAACAGTTTCTGTTCGTCACCGAGGACGGAGTTGTATCGCCATGCAGCTTCACAACGAGAGACTACGGCGTACCTGTTGCCGATATCGATTCCGTTTCCGTCCTCCGTTCACTACCGACGCGCTTCCACGAAATGCGGCGCGTGGCATCCTCGGCATGGTGCGCAGATTGCCCCAGCACGCAGTGGTTCGGAAAATTTGCAGCCTGAGCGTATGAAAGAAGAAGGTCCCCTCATCGAATCTCTGACGCGGCGAATCGCGGAGACCCCCGCGGAATTCCTGCTGGCGCCCCGCATCGGCTCAGCAGGGGACGTTCATGTCCCTGCCATCGTTAACGACACGCTGAGGCGGCGCGGCATCACCGTACCCCTGCCTGATCTCGCCGTGTTTGCCGGGCGCGATCCGAAGTCAGACCGCGTACGTTTGTCCATCACCTTGCTCGCATGCTGGTTGCTGGCGGATGAACGATTGGAGCTGACACCCGGCGACCTTGGCGGTGTTCTGACCCTCCTTCGCGACGATGCCACCGAGCTTGCCGTGCACGGAGCGGCCGCTCGCATAGTGCAGGATCCAGACAGACGCGAAGAGCTTGCACGACTTACGCTTGCTCGCCTTGGCCTGCGCCCCGCGGGCGAGACGATCGCGCAGGCCCAAGATCGACTCACTGCGTTAAGCTCTGCGGAGCGCGCACGCGTGCTCAAAGCATCGAGGCAGGCCGAGGAGCGTGCACGCGCAATCCGCGCCGCACTCGTACGGAAAGCGGCAGAAGAGTCCGCAGACAAGTGGACGCGCGAATGATGCCGAGCACATTGAGCGACTCTGATAGGTATCCGACCTTGACGTCGGCCGGACGGGAACTTTTGCGCTTCATGCGCGAGCATCCCCACGCACCGATCTTTCGCAACGAGAGCGGCAATCGTCTGAGCGCCGATGAAGTCGAGCAGGTGCGCGCGTTGGAGCGGGAAGCACTCGAAGGCGTCATCGGCTGGCAACCCAATCAGCCGCCCGCCTGGATGAAGGGATTCGTCAGCCGCTGCATCGAGCGGGTTCCAGCGTACCGTGGCTACGGAACCGCACCTGCATCTTTCACCGACCTCCCCACAATCGATCGTAGCGACTTAGCGCGCGACATCGCACAGTATGTGCCTGACGATGTTGACGTTGACCGACTTATCAACTTCCGTACCAGCGGCACCACCGGTCACCCGCTACTCGTCGCTTCTGATCCACTCGTGGCGGCGCAATACCTCGCGTACCACAAGCGTGCACTGCGACGATTCGGCATCGAGCTGCAGCACGGGCGCGGCAAGGTTGGTGTCGTCCTGATTGGCACGCAGGCCCAGTGCTTCACGTATGTGTCAGTAACACCCACCATGGACGAGTCGGGGCTCGCGAAGCTGAATCTGCATCCCAACGACTGGCGCAACGTGGATGATCGGGCACGCTACATCGACGCGTTGGCGCCGGAAGTGATCGCTGGCGACCCGCTATCGTTCGCCGAGCTCGAACGACTCGGGATCACCACACGGCCGCGCGCGCTGTTATCGACATCCATGGCACTCTCAACGCCGTTGAGACGGCGTTTCGAAGCCAGTTTCGGCTGCCCGGTCCTCGATCTGTATTCTCTGAATGAGGCAGGCCCGGTGGGCGTCGCGATAGAAGCAGCCGGCGGACATGTGTTGCTTCAGCACCGGATGTACGTCGAGATACTCGATAGCGAAGGACGGCCGATCCCGGCCGGTAAGCGGGGCGAAATAACACTGACCGGCGGCTTCAACTTCTGCCTGCCTCTGCTGCGATATCGAACTGGTGACTATGCCGCGCTCGAACGTTGTGCTGCGGATCTCGTGCTGACGGGGCTCTCGGGCCGCCCTCCCGTCCGCTATCGCACCATGTCCGGCGAGTGGATCAACAACATTGAGATCACGCATGCCTTGCGGCAGCTCCCGCTCTCACAGTACGCCCTTCACCAGGACGCCGCGGGCGATCTGCGCTTCATTTTTCAAGCATCGGGCGTCACGGCGGAGTCGATAGCCGCCATCCTCGTGACACTATTCGGTGTCAACCAGCGGGTCACCGTCCGGGGCCCGGTCGAATTCGACGCAAAGGTAGTACAGTACACATCCGGACTGCCTGGGCACGAGCCATGACCGCGCGGTGGGAGCTCGCGGCAAATACCGTCAATGCCGCATCGATCCTCCTAGCCACGTTCAACAACGCGCATACCTGGTGGACGGGAATTGTCGGATGCCTGCTCTTTTGCTGGGTTTTTCTGCAGTCACAGCTCTATGCCGATGCGACTCTGCAGATATTCTTCGTCGTAACCAGTGCAGTCGGCTGGTGGAACTGGCTGCGGGGGAATGCGGGTGCACCACTGCCAGTTCAGCATACGCCCCTGCGAGTAATCGCTGTATGCCTGGCGAGCGCGATTGCAGTCGCGTTGGCTTATGGATGGCTCCTCCATACCTACACCAACGCCTATGCGCCGCTGGCAGATTCCACCGTGTTGGCCTTGAGCGTGCTCGCGCAACTGCTCTTGATGTCCCGGCGCTACGAATCCTGGTGGTTCTGGCTGGCGGCCAATTCAATCGCGATACCGTTGTTTGCGATGCGTGAATTGACCCTCACGGCCGTTTTGTATGCCGCGTTCTGGATAAACTCCATCGTTGCGCTCGTTCGGTGGAGACGCCTGGTTGTGACCTGAAGATGGGACAACGTTTCAGACGTGGATTGGTGGTCGGCAAGTTCTCCCCGTTGCATCGTGGTCACGAGGCTCTGATTCGCGGCGCACAGGACTCTTGCGATGACCTGACCATCATCAGCTATTCGAAGCCCGAGTTTGCAGGTTGCGAAGCAAGCCGACGCGAGCAATGGCTCGCCGAGCTCTATCCCAGCGCGCGGCGCTTGGTCGTGACGGACGACTTCCTGCGCGAGCACACCCGCCCAAATGCCGAATTTACCGCGGTGCCCGCCAACAACGCTCCGGATGCCATTCATCGTGACTTCTGTGCCTTCTTACTGGAGACCTTCGCACAGACGGATGTGGATGCCGTATTCACGAGTGAAGACTACGGCGCCGGCTTCGCTGACCATTTGACAGAGCGTCTGCGCTCGAGGCGGCAGCACGCCACATCGGTTGAGCATGTATCGGTGGATCCCGATCGATCAATGATTCCCGTCTCGGGATCGCAGATCCGCACGGACGTCCACGCCCATCGCAACTGGCTATCGCCGTGCGTGTATGCCGGTTTCGTACAGCGAATCTGCATTCTGGGTGGTGAGTCCTCGGGGAAGTCCGTACTCGCTCAAGCGTTGGCGCAGAGGTTCAACACCGCCTTTGTGCCTGAGTATGGCCGGGAGCTGTGGACAGCCAAGGAGGGTCGGCTCGTATACGACGACATGCTCGAGATTGCCCGCTGTCAGATCGAACGGGAGCAATCAACCGCGCGCAATGCGGCCCGCTATCTCTTTTGCGACACATCGCCTCTGACGACGCTATTTTACAGTTTGGACATGTTCTGCCGGGCCGACGTTGCGCTCGAGAGACTTGCCCTCGTATCCTACGACCTGCACGTACTCTGCGCCCCCGACTTCGAGTTTGTTCAGGACGGAACCCGCCGCGATGCTGAGTTTCGGCTACGCCAGCATCACTGGTATCTGGAACAGCTCGGCCGCATCGGTGTGCACTACCTGCTGGCGCAAGGACCGGTGCAGACGCGGGTCGATCAAATAGCTGCGCGGCTCGCAAGGGCTACGAACGAATCATAAGATGGACTGAGACCTGAGGATTCAGTGCGGCCTGGCCAAGGCACTCCGAACCTGCACCAGGTAAAGAAGAATGCTGAGACCGATGAGCGTCGCCAGGCCGATAATCTCCTGACGCGAGCCCAGAGCGATCAGGGCCAACATACTACTGATGCCGATCAGGGCCGCAGCCCCGAGGAAGCGGAAATTCAGGGGCGTACCGGATAGCGCTACGCCCCGGCGAGCAAGCGCCCACGACGCTGCACAACCACCGATGTACAGTGCGGCGATGGCCAGTGTTGATAATACGACCAGCTCGGCGAAGGTTCCCGTCAGCGCCAGTACGATTGCAAGCGCGGAATAGCACAGAATTGCGATGTGAGGAGCATGGCTACGCGGATGGAGCCGCCCGAGGAACCGCGGCAGCAGGCCATCCCGCGCGAACGCGAATAGCTGGCGCGGACTGCCGAGAATATCGCTGCCCAGCCAGCCGAACATCGACAGCGCAGTACCCGCGAGCATCAGTGCGCGCAGGGCCGGGTGTATGTGCGCCATGGCATCGGCCAACGGTGCCTTGGAAGTCGCCAGCGAAGGACCCAGGATGCCCTGTGCGATGACCTGAATAACCACATACAGAGTCGTCGTAAACAATATTGCCATGGTCAACGCGCGGGGGATGGTGCGATTGGGTTGTACCACTTCGCCGCTTGCGCACAGAGCTGTCTCCATCCCGACAAGGGCGAACACAGCGAGAATCAGTGCACGGCCGAGGCCCTGCGCGTCGGGCTGCACCGCGCCTGAAAAGTTCGAGTTATGGATCGCACTCACGCCGGCGGCGACAAAGATCGCCAACGGGGCCAGTTTGAGCGTAGTGGTGGCGCTGACCAGCCGCGCACCACGCACAACTCCGCCGATGTTGACTAACGCTATCCCACCAATGACGCCAATTATGACCGCAGCGCGTACTGACCCTGTCAGGGACTGAGGGAATAATGTCGCTACGACGTCGGCCAGAGCGGCCGCCACCGCACCGCAGGCAAGCACGCAGCAGACCCAAAGCAGGGTCCCGGCGACAAAGCCTGCCAGCGGTCCAAAAGCGGCCTCGACAACACCATAGATTCCGCCACTGGTGGGGACCCGGCTTCCACCCTCGGCAAGACAGATCGCCACGGCGCCGACGGCAAACCCACAAGCCAGAAAGGCCAGCGGCGCATACGAGCCAACACTGGCGGCGAGCGCTGCAGGCACGGCAAAGATGCCCGCACCAACGATCATGCTGACAATGCTGGCCGCCAGCGTCCAAGGCCCCAATGCGCGGATCAGACCGGTATCACGCTGACTTTCCTGCATATCAGGGCTCTTGCCATGACTCCGTCGATACGGTTGGGGGCACGGGAAGTGAGCGCAGGTACGTAACGAGCGTCCAGACTCCATCAACGCCCAATGTGCCACCGAAGGCTGGCATACCTTTGGGCCTACCGTAGTAGATGGAGCTGAAGACCTCGGAGTCTGCACCACCGTAACGCCATCTCTGGTCAGAAAGGCTGGGCCCGACCCACCCGGATGCATCGCCTCCATGACAACCATCGCAGTTCATTGCGGTAAACATCAGCGCTCCGCGCTTCGCGACAGCCGGATCGGCGTTGTACGGGTTGGTGAGTTCAACCCCGTGTGGTGGAACGGTACCGGCGACAATGTGCGCCTCGTTACGGACTGCCGGCGGCAAATTGGGGTCAGATGGCGGCGGTGCCGGACCCACCTGGCGACCGCAGGACACCACCACCGCAGACAATAGGAATGCCAGCGCGCGGCTCATAGTCCGAAGATCCAGATCATGCCGCCCTGACTCGTATGCCGCGCGATGTTCTTCATGAAATCCGCCGGAGGGCGCACGTCGGCCGGGTCATCCGAGCGAACATCGCCTGAAAGTAGTGCCCAATCGCCACCGATCCCCGCATATACGGCAACATACTGACGCCCATCCGGACCCCTGTAAGTAATCGGATTACCCACCACTCCCGAGCCAACCTTGAACTTCGATAGCACCTTGCCGGTCTTTGCGTCAGCCGATTTGAACCATCCATCGAGCGTACCGTAAAACACGACATCCCCCGCAGTGACCAGGGCGCCGCTCCAACTTGGAAATTCCTCCTTGTTCTCCCACACCTTCTTGCCGGTCACCGCGTCCCACGCTATGAAGGCGCCGAGATTTCCTCCGGGTCCGGCACTGTACGGACTGTTGGCGCCGATGAACGGTGTACCCTTGAGATGGGTGCTCCTGGCAGCGGCGTAGTCCATGCAAAGATTGTTCGTGGACGTATAGAACAGGTGGGTGCGTGGCGAAAACGCTGCCGGCGATGCCGGACTCACACCGCCTTCGAGACTCGGACAGACACCGCGGACATTGCCCCTGGAGACGCCGGTCTGCTTGTCGGGATCCAACACGGGCCGTCCCGTAGAGAGGTCAACGGATTTGGCCCAGGTGACGTGCGCAAACGCCTCGGCGGAGATCAACCGCCCGGTCGCCCGATCGAGGGTGTAGGCGAAGCCATTCTTGTCGAAGTGCACGAGCACCTTGGCGTCTTTCCCACCGACCTTCAGGTCAGCGAGAATCATGGCCCCGGTAGCGTCATAGTCCCAGTTGTCGTGCGGTGTAAACTGATATGCCCAGACGAGCGCGCCGTCCCCAGGCCTTCGCGCCAGGACGCTGGCGGTCCACTTGTTGTCGCCGGCCCTCTGCTCCGGGTTGTATGGGGACGGGTTGCCGGTGCCGTAGTAGATCAGATCAAGCTCGGGGTCGTAGGACACCCAACCCCAGACAGGCGCGCCGCCCGTCTTCCAGGTCTCGCCGTCCCAACTGTGGGCTCCCAAGTCAGTCCCGTTATCGTAGGTCGGTTTGAAGGTATCCTGGCGAATCAACATATCCGCATCGGGACCGATATTCCGCGCCGTCCAGAGCACCTTACCAGTCTTCGCGTCCAGACCCTTGATCCATCCGTAGATGCCGAATTCACCGCCGGATGCACCGACAATGACACGATCCTTGACGACCATCGGCGCCATGCTGACGGTCTCTCCATTGCCGACCTCGGCGATGCGGGTGTTCCAAACCTCGCGGCCGGTAGCGGCATCAACCGCGACCGTGTGACCGTCGAGCAGGTTATAAAAGAGCTTGCCGTCCGCGTAGAAGGCCCCGCGATTGACGGTGTCGCAACAGGACACGCCGATTGCATTCGGGCTCACATCCGGCCGGTATTTCCACTTCAGCGGATACCCGTCCTTCGAGAGGTCAAAGGCGTACAGTACGTTGGGCCATGGGGTAACGACGTACATGACACCGCCCACCACGAGCGGCTGGCCTTCATGTCCCCCGAGAACGCCCGTAGAGAATGTCCATACGGGGTGGAGTGTCGGCGCCTTCGGCGGCGTAATGTCGGCGAGAGCGCTGAAGCGGGTTGCCGCGAAGTCCTTCGCGGGCATGCTCCATTCGCCATCTCCACCTGCCGGACCGGGCCGGCCCGCGGCAGCCACACTGCCGCACAAAAGGGCGCCTGCACCAATGCAGGCCAAAATCGAGATGCGGCAGATCAGCATGAGACCTCGGGATTCAATCCTGGGCATCGCCCCACCGATCCCGAATCTGGAACAGCAAGTCGCCAAGGTCAAGACCCTGGCATCTTGCTTAGCTAATAACTCGTGCTATTCTTCGCGCCCTGTAACTCCCGCGGTTGACGCCGCTTCCATTGAAACCTTACTGAAATGCTCTGCCTCCACGGAACAGTCATGCAAAGAAAGCTACGCGACTCAAATCGCGCCGCGCTCGGCTGCCTGTGGATTCCGGGTAACCGGCCGCTGCCGGTCGCGAAGAATCATCGCGACTTCGCGACCGAACCCAATCGGTAACCGCCTCTAGGGCTCCTTGCCCCGAAGGCGTAAGCCGGACGGGGCACCCACGGGAGCCTGGCCACCTGAGATCGCTCTCAGAGTCGGCAAAAACCACCCAGACAGTGTCCCGCCCGCGAGGTAAAGCCCTCGATAGGACCCGTGCGCGCGTGCGCCCAGGTCCCCTGCGCCGCTAGTTCGGCCAGGAAGCTGTTTAACAACGAGATATTGATCCAGGGCTCTCACCCCTGCATCGCAATGGCGCGCCGCTGGCTTCCGCCAAAACGCGCGGCACGCATGCGTCCAACACGCGTTGCGAGCTTGTGTGCGAGGTGAAGGGTGAGAGCCCCGAAGGAGTCAGACTTTCAAGCACGTGGAAGCGTGAGGGTCTAACTCGCTTCCGAAATTTCCTGATATCGCGTTCCTGCCTGCGGGTTCGATCCCCGCACGCGGCGCCCGCGCGGCGTGGAACAACCATTAACAACAACGGCATTCCGCCGGTGTTCTACCTGAGGAGGAGTACGATGAGTCCGCACATTCTCGCGCTAGACATCGCCGGCGCTCCACACCGGTGGATCACTGTGCGCGATGCCGCGCGCTACTACGCGACTGACATGGTCGCGTGGGCAATAGGTACAAACGAGTTCGTGCTTCGCGGCGGTACGCAATGGTCAACGGGCCTGCGGTCGCTGATCCGCGCGAGCTCCATCATCGCGATCAAGGGCAAGGACTTCATCGTCCGCCACTTCGATCACGTACCGACCTTGACGAAGGAAATGCTGCTGGCCCGAGACCAGTACCTCTGTGCATATTGCGTGCAGCGGTTCCGGTTCGATGAGCTCGATATGGAGCATATCGTGCCGAGCTCGAAGGGCGGTGCCGACTCGTGGATGAATCTCGTGGCTGCATGTAAGGCGTGCAACCGCCGCAAGGCGAATCGCACCCCGGATGCAGCGGGCATGAAGTTGCACTACGTGCCCTACATCCCGAACCGGTACGAAGCATTCATCCTTCGAAACCGCAAGATCCTCGCGGATCAGATGGAGTTCCTGCTCCTGGGAGTGCCTAAGAGCTCGCGAGTGCACTTGGGCACTTGAAGTCGGCAAGCGGAAGGCGACGCCCTCCGCTTGCCGTTCAAGAATTCTGATGCGCGCTAACAGCGTTCATCGGTACCGAGGTTGAGGCTGGCGTTTCGTGTCAGCGGCCGTGGTTTCAACCACGCTGGCGCGCTTCAGCAATGCTGCTGCGTGTACCGCACGAACGTAACCTTCACCACCCCCGCAATGTAGCTCAGTGGTAGAGCAAGCAGTTGATAACTGCTCCGTCGAGGGTTCAACTCCCTCTATTGCAACGACATAGGCTGTCGTCATGGGTAAGCCGAAAGGCCGGGGTTCGACTCCCCCTGTTGGTGCCAGTTGCACCACCACCGCGGGGCGAAAGCCTCGCAACCGAGGCGCCCCAGCAGCTTCCACCGGCCATGCGCGCAAGCACATGCACGGTGGAGCAGCAACGCATACCGAGCCTTGAACGTCGATGTTCGACGTTGCACCTGGTTCGACGAGAGAGCGATTTGAATACGCAGTCGTGCCAGGGAGGCGCGGGTGATGACAGTCGCTCCACCGTCGGCGAAGGACACAACGAGCGCGACGACCGCGCGGTAGGTGCGGGGTAGCTTCGGTCCTATTCACGAATTGCAGCATTGCGCTGCAGTGGGCGATTGGAATCACCAACAAAAGGGAGAGAATTGTGACTATCAAGCGAATGACCGTCGCCCAGCACGAGCGTGCACTGGTATGGAAGAACAAGACCTTTGCAGGTGTGCTGGAGCCCGGCAAGCACTGGCTCGTCCAGCCGTTTGGCCAGATCGAGACCCAGGTTTATGATCTGACGGTCCCGGAGTTTGAACACGCACGGCTCGACTTCCTGGTGAAGGAAGCACGGCCCGTCATGGACAAGTACTTCGACATCGTCGAGCTGACGGAGAGCGAAGCCGGCCTCGTCTACAAGAACGGCAAGCTGGCCAGCGTACTTGCACCTGGCAAGCGCCAGCTCTACTGGAAGGGTCCAATCGAGGTAAAGGTCGAGAAGTTCGACATCTCGCAGGGTCTGGATGTGCCTTCACATGTTGCAAAGCTACTGGCTCGTGCGAAGCAGCCACTGTCGTCGCAGGCGTCGGAGGCTGTGAGCGCGGTCGAAGTGCCTGACACGTCCGTGGCATTGCTGATCGTAGACGGCAAGTTCACGAAGCTGCTCGAGTCTGGTCTACACGTGTTCTGGAAGTTCCAGCGCACGATCAAGATCGAGCAGGTAGATCGACGTGTGCAGACTACGGAAGTTTCGGGTCAGGACATCCTGACTCGCGACAAGGTCAGCCTGCGTGTCAACCTGACTGCGCTGTGGCAGGTGGAAGACGTCGTGAAGGCTCGTGCAGCTCTGCAGAACTTCATGGAGTTCGTCTACAAGGAACTGCAGTTCGCGCTGCGCGAGTCGATCGGTAGCCGCACGCTGGACGAGTTGCTGGGTGCCAAGGGCGAGCTGGATCGCGAGATCCAGGACTCGGCACGCAGCAAGATCGAGCAGCACGGCATCCGGCTCGTAAGCGTCGGTGTGAAGGACGTGATCCTGCCGGGTGAGATGAAGGAGATCCTCAACCGAGTGGTGGAAGCCGAGAAGGTCGCTCAGGCGAACCTGATCAAGCGTCGTGAAGAGACCGCCGCAACGCGTTCTCTACTGAACACCGCGCGGCTCATGGATGAGAACCCGACGCTGCTGCGTCTGAAGGAACTCGAGACGCTGGAGAAGGTGACGGAGAAGGTCGACAAGCTGACCGTCTTCGGCGGCCTCGACGGCGTGCTCAAGGACGTCGTACGAATTCAGGTGCCTGCTAACTGAGTTCGGACGTAGGAAGGAACCGGGAGCCCGACCCGCAAGGTCGGGCTCCTTTTTTTTCAATCCTGCAAGCTCAAATGACGTTCACATCATCGCGGATCGCTCTTCGATTCGCGCACTGCCGATTCCGTCGGCGCTGTGCCGTCCGGCCGAGTCACAGTGAACGTCGTCCGCAATCGTAGGTCTTCTGACGACGCACCGACACTAACCGTGAATCGCCCCGGCTCGATTGACCACTTCTCCTCGCGATCGTAAAGCATGAGCTGCTCGGGCTTTAGCTCGAATTGCACCCGCTTCGTTTCGCCTGGCGCAAGACGAACGCGCGTGAACCCGCGAAGCTGTTGATCGAAAGTTACGACGCTCGTGTAATCGTCGCGCAGATAGAGTTGCACCACCTCTTCGCCCATACGCGTGCCAGTGTTCGTCACGTCGCAGCCAACGGTGAAAGTAGCTCCAGCCGCGGCGCGCTCCGGCGCCACACTCACGTTGTCATATCTGAAGGTCGTGTAGCTCAGACCGTGACCGAACGGATACAGTGGGCCATGGACCTGACCGCCATCGCGGCCCTGCGAGCCTGGATGTGCGGGAAAGTTGAAGGGAATCTGGCCGACGGATTTCGGAAATGTGATCGGAAGCCGGCCACTCGGGTTGTAGTCGCCAAACAGCACATCAGCCAACGCGGTACCGCCCGACTCGCCTGGGAACCACATCTCGGTGATGGCGCGCACATGCTTCGCCGCCCAGTTGACACTCAACGGCCGGCCGTTTGAAAGCACGAGAACCAGCGGTTTTCCGGTTGCGTACAGGGCCTCGAGCAAGTCCTGCTGATTGCCGGGCAGGTCCAGGCTGATCCGGCTCGCCGATTCCTGTGAGATCTCCTCGACTTCGCCGAGAACCGCCACAATCACATCTACATCGCGGGCCGCAGCCACGGCCGCCGCAATGCTGCCGCGGACCTTGTCGGTCGGTGGCTCACGATACACGTCGCTCTCCGGAAACCGTTCGTCAATCACTGGACAGCCTTCGCGATACACCACATCGACGCTGGGGCCGAGCTTGTGGCGGATACCCGCCAACGGCGTCACGAACTCGAGCTTCTGCGGGCCATAACGAGACCACCAACCATGGGGATTGTCGGCAAGTGGCCCTGTCACGAGCACGTGCTTGAAGTCTTTTTTCAGCGGCAGCATACCGCCTTCATTCTTGAGCAACACGATCGACTCGTGAGCCGCGCGTTCGGCGACCGCGCCGTGAGCGGGGGCTCGAACCACGCGGTCAGCTGTGGACGGATCGGCAACGTACGGTTGGTCGAAGAGACCTAACCAGAACTTGACTCGCAGGATATCGCGGACACGCGCGTCGATTGTCGCCATCGGGAGCTGGCCTGATTCCACGAGCTCGCGCAGTGGGCGCCCATAGGCCTCAGGGGGAGTAAAATTAGTGCGGATGTTGAGACCGGCCTCCACAGCCTGCCGAATCGCATCTTCGGGTGTCGGGGCTACCCGATGCTTCTCGTGGATATATTCCACGGCACCGCTGTCCGAAACTACGTAGCCTTTGAACCCATACTCTTCGCGGAGAATGTGTGTCAGGAAGAGCGAGTTGCCCTGTATCGGAACCCCGTCGTAATCGTTATACGAAGACATCACGCCGAGCGCACCGGCATCGCGAATCGCCCGGCGGAACGGCTGCAGAAAAACCGTCTGCACTTCGCGCCACGTCACCTGGGGATCGGTGCGAGCCTCTCCATCTCGGCCACCCTTGGGCACGCTGTACACGGCAAAATGTTTGAGCGTAGAGACAACGCGCTGCTCCTGGATTCCACGGACCTGCTCCACCCCCAGCTCACCCACAAGAAAGGGATCTTCACCGTAGGTCTCCGTGGTACGGCCCCAGCGCGGATCGCGCGCCAGATCGAGTATGGGTGAGTAGACATTTGTGTACCCAAGCACCCGCGCTTCCCGGCCCGTGATCCGCCCGATCTCGCGCACCAACTCCCGATCGAACGCCGCCGCCACTGCCAGCTGAGCCGGGAAACTCGTTGCCTTCGAATGCAACAACCCGCGAATGCCTTCATTGGTGAAATCGGCTGGAATACCGAGCCGCGTCTTCTCGACAAAGAAGCGTTGCACCTCATTCAGCGCACGTGGGTGTTGCGAATACGGCAGGTCATATTTCGGCTGCGCCAGCTCATTCTTGGGGCCGGTGTTGCCGTTCATATGCTCGTCGATATTCCCGATGCCGTCCTTCCAGAAGGACTCGTTCCACTTGTCGGTCGGGAGCTCATCCTTCAGCACACGAGGGAACCCGTACAGCGTCACCATCTGCGCCGTCTTTTCCGCTACGGTCATGCGCGCGAGAAGATCGTCGATGCGCTTCTCGACCGGCACTGCAGGATCTTCGTAAGGATCCCTGGTCCCGCTCTTGTTCAGATCGATCCACCCATCGTGGTAAATCGCTGCAGAGGGCTCGGGGTGGATGAAGACCTGTTTCGCCGGCGCCGCGGCGAACGCAGGCAGGAGGCCCAAACCTGGCAGCAGTGCGAGCAGCGTCCATGCGATTCTATTCATGCGGCCGATTTTACTCATAGAGGAATTGTTCGATGCAGATCATTAAGCATAACCCCGCCGGCCTGTTTCCGCAGTACCGCTGCTATACCCACGCCGTGGAGATACGCGGCGAATCGCGCTTGCTGCTTATCAGTGGCCTGAACGGCTATCTGAAGGATGGCACGACAATGCCAGAGTCCTTTGAAGAGCAGGCGGACATGATCTGGACGCACATCGGAACGCTGCTGCGCTCTGCAGGCATGGATTTCAACAATCTGGTTTCGCTGCGCACCTATCTCGCCGACCCCGCGTACGACGAGGCTAACGTGCGAATGCGCGTCAAGTATTTGGGCAATCATGAAACGTCCTCAACCGTCGTATGTTGCCGGTTGCTGGATCCGAAGTGGAAGCTGGAGATCGAGGCCATGGCTGCCGGTTAGGCCCGCCGCAGCCGGTTAACGTTGCCGCAGGCGATTAGTTTTGGCGTCAGGCGGTCATCTCCTAGTGCACTAGTTGACAGCACTGTCGGCCGGGCGTAAAAACTAGTCCACTAGTAGTGGATGGGAGCTGAGTATGCGCATCGTGCTGGCCGACCGCGAGGCGGACCTCATGGAAGTTCTCTGGGACGATGGCCCCTCAACGGTTTCGGAAGTACGTAAGCGGCTGAAGGTGAAGCTCGCCTACAACACCGTGTTGTCTATTCTGCGTACACTCGAAGCGAAGGGTTACGTCGGGCACGAGGAAGAAGGCCGGGCACACCGGTACGTTGCTCGAGTCGCCCGCGACGCGGCGCGCCACAGTGCCTTGCGGCAGCTGTCCGCCAAGCTGTTCAAAGGGTCAGTCGAGCTTCTGATGACGAGCGCCGTCTCCGACAAAAAGCTTTCCGATGAGGAAATCCAGCGGATCCGAGCGCTGCTCGACAAGCGAAGCCAAGGAGACAAGTCATGATCAGCGACTTCATGCTTTATGGTACGGAAGTCGCCGTACTGATCGCAGTAGCAGGACTGACTCTCGAACGCGTCGCTGCCTGGCATGGACTTAAGCGACGCGGCCTTTGGGCAGCTGCCCTGGTGCTCTCGGTGGCCCTGCCCGCGCTGGCGGTGCTGGTGCCGAAGCAAGCGATGGCACCGCCGACATTTGTGACCAACACGTCGCCCTCTTTGGCTGCAGGACCGACCGTCGTGGTTCAGGCATTTCGACCGCCCGGCGCCGTGGCGTCCAACCCAATGAGGCCGCTGCCTCAGCAACAGCAACATCATCTGACTTGGCCCGTGCGGGCGTCAGTTGAGCGAGTTCTTCTAACCGCCTGGTTAGTGGCCTCTGGAGGATTAATCACCTTCTACTCGCTATTATGGATGCGGCTGCGAATGGCGGCCCGGAATTGGCGGCGCGAACGGATCAATGGCCAGGACGTGTGGGCCACTGAGGCGCTGGGACCCGCTGTCTGTGGGCTCGTCAAACCCGTCATCGTCATGCCACAGTGGGTGCTCGACGGCCCGACCCGTAACCTGGCGCTCATAATTGCGCATGAGCAGGAACACATCGCCGCGCGCGACCCCGCGTTGCTCTTGTTGGGGCTGCTCTTGGTGGCCATCGCCCCGTGGAACCTGGCACTCTGGTGGCAGCTGCAGCGGCTTCGCTTTGCGATCGAGGTCGACTGCGACGCTCGAGTCCTGCGCCGCGGTGTGGAGGCTTGCACCTACGGTGAGGTGCTGCTGGCAGTTGGCGAGCAGCGCACGTTTACGCCCGCCGGAGCAATTGCGCTCACGGAGCCGGCATCCCAACTACTGCGGCGGATTCGTATCATGACCGCCGATCTGCCGAAGCGTGGGAAATGGGCTGCATTGGCAGCTATCGGCCTCTCGGTGGCAAGCCTCACAGTGGCCGCGGAATTCCAAGCGCCGGTGCTGCGCTCCACTTCGATCGCCCGGGAAGCAGAGCCTGGTGCGCTCCGCAAACTGCCACCGGGTGAAGATCCGCGGCTGGCTGACGTGCGCGGCCTGGTTCGTGCGACTTATCCCGAATTGTTTGATGCCGCCGCGGCCCCGGGCCCGGTGTTGGTCACACTCCTGATAAACCAGGACGGAACTCTCTACAAGAGTGTCAAGGAAAACATTGAGCCCAGACCGTGGATCGTCAACTCTCTACAAGCATTCGACGCCATGGGCGTCGATTATGAGCATCGCGGCGCCGGCGTGAAGCTCCGCATGCAGGGCGAGCCGACTGCGGGAAAATATATCGACGTTCGTGCCTGGTACCTCAAGTCGCCGTCCGACCCCACCCGTGATGTCGCAACGGTACGCGCGAAGGTGAAAGCGCGCTACGCGGCGCTTTTGGAGCCGAAGGCGAATGGCCGCTCGAATGTGTTGACCGTCTTCATGACAGAAGCTGGGGACATTGAGCGGGCCAGGGTGGATGTGGTGAAGGAGACAGACATGGATCCTGAAAGCCTGGCGACGGTGGAGCACTTCGTCGCGATGGGTATTGCGCGCGAGCGGATCGGGCTGTTCGGCACCACGGCGGTGTACGCCGGACACTACGTCGACGACAATGATTTCAAGCGTCTGGGCGTGATATACGCGTGGCCGCGCCGCCCCAACGAGCCCGAGCCGAAACATGTGCCACCGGAGCAACCGACCGCCGCCGGTGCGAACGATGACCCGGCGATGAACCGCTCGATTGCCGAGCACTATTTCCCGGACCTTTACACGTTTCCCAAGGAGTGGCCGAGGGCCGACCCGTGGGTGCTGTTGGATCGGCAGGGGAAGGTCCTGAAGGCGGGACGCCGGGTTGTTATGAGTGCCAATGACATTCAGCTGTACCTCGAATCGCTATACCCCGGAATACGGACCGATGGCGTGCAGATCACCACCTTGCAGGGTGAGCAGGGTCAATGGGCCGACATAGGCTTTGTGTGGCTTGCGGCCGACTCGCCCGTAACCGATCTATCGAAAGCGGATCTGTCCAGACGAAAAGACCTGCTTCTCTACGCGGACGTCATTGGGGAGGGCAGGACGAGGTCGAGCGGACTGCTCGTGATGAAATTCGGCTCGCCAGCGGTCACTGTATGCTCGCTCAAAAACCCGTTCGGAGTGGTTCACGTGCAGGTCACCGCTGCTGAGAGCGACGCCGAAGGGGTGGCCCTGCGCGTACGGATTCAGCACGAACCGCTGCAGACCACCGCTGAAGTTCCCGCTGCCCGCGAGTCAGCGTGGTCGCCGGAATCGGCCCCAGTACGGGCACCCTACGGTGGGTCTGCGGATGTCCAGATACTCGATCAAAACGGGAAGACGTGGAAGGTTGTGTTGCACCCGGAGCGGCTGAGCGGCGCCAGGAATTGAGGCGCCACGGAAGTCAGCACCCGGTTGCCTTGGTCTTTCATTGCCGAGTCGGTGGCAACGCCGCCGATTCGCGAGATACCATTCACGCGAGTATCATCGCGCGCTCAGCAGCGGATCTCTTTGGAGCTATACCCCATGGTGAGACAAATCATCCGAACCCCGGATGCGCCCACCTCAGCATTGTTCAGTCAGGCAATCAGGGCGGGCTCGACCCTGTATATGTCGGGCATAGCCGCCATTGATCCGCAAACGAACCAACTGGTGGGCGCGACGATCCAGGAGCAAACCCGCCAGGCGCTCCTCAACTGTCAGAGCATTTTGCGTGCGGCCGGCGCGCAGCTCGAAAATGTCATCGAGGTCCTCGTGCTGTTGGCCAGACCGGGCGACTTCGCCGGCCTGAATGAAGAGTACGCCAAGTTCTTCCCTACAGATCCGCCGGTGCGCGCAGTTGCCAAACTGGGCGTTGAGGTACCGAACCTCCTGGTGTCAATAAAGATGACCGCAATCCTGGGCGCGTGAGCAGCACGAAATCAAGGAGCCGGAACATGTCTGGAGTTCAGGAAGCCAATCGCGACCAGTCCACGTTGTGGAATGAAGGAGCGGGACAAGCCTGGGTGGAGTTGCAGAGCGTGCTCGACGAGATGCTAGCTCCGTTCAGCACGTTGTTGATCGAGCGTGCGTTGAATGACGCGACAGGCCGTGTCCTCGACATCGGCTGTGGCGCCGGCTCCAGCACCCTTTCCGTGGCCAGGCGCCTTGGACAAGGTGGCTTGTGTCTTGGGGTGGATATCTCCGCCCCGCTGATCGCGGCCGCGAAACAACACGCGATTAGGGAGGCGGTCAGCCAGGCGGCGTTCGTTCACGCTGATGCGCAGACTCACGCGTTTGAGCCGAATAGCTTTGACGCGGTGATTTCTCGTTTCGGTGTGATGTTCTTTGACGATCCGGAAGCCGCGTTCGTCAACATCAGGCGCGCCACGCGAAGCGGTGCCATTCTTACTTTCGCGGCCTGGCGCAGTGCGGCCGAGAACCCATTCATGACTACGGCCGCGCGCGCCGCTGCACCATTCCTGCCCTCTTTGCGCCCGCCGGATCCAAATTCGCCAGGCCCGATCGCATTTTCGGATCCAGATCGGGTCCGGCGCATCCTCGCGGCGAGCGGTTGGAAGAGTGTCGACATACAGCCGATCGATGTTCCTACCCGCCTTGCAGAGCAAGATCTGATGCCCTACGTCACCAAGATGGGTCCGGTTGGAGTTGCACTTAGGGCCGTTGATCAACAGACGTGGACGCAGACGGCCGCAGCAATTCGCGCCGCCTTTGACCCATTTGTCCAGGACGGTGCGGCTCGATTTACTGCGGCCTGCTGGCTCGTGACGGCACGCGCGTGACCCTGGTCACACGCGATCACCTGACCGGAACGCGCGGCAAGCCCCGTCCTTCAGGGTCGGGGAAGGATAGCGCCGACAGCGAAGCTGTCGTGAACGTCAGTCTGGGGTTTTCTGCTGCTCGATGTATTGGCGCACGATGCTGATGGGCGCTCCGCCGCAGGAGGAAGCGAAGTAGCTGGGCGACCACAGCACGCCCTTCCAGTAGCGTTTGCAGATGCCGGGGCGTTGCTGGCGTAGCAAGCGACTGGAAACACCCTTGAGGCTGTTCACGAGCAAGGAGACAGAGAGTTTGGGAGGGTACTCCACGAGCAGGTGCACGTGGTCGTCTTCGCCGTCCATCTCCACCAGCGTAGCCTGCGCGTGCGAGCAGACGTCTGCGAAGATGTCGCGCAAGACGTCGATCGCCCGTGCGTCGAACACGCGGCGACGATACTTTGCTACGAAGACCAAGTGTACGTGTAACTTGAAAACACAGCGTCTGCCCTGTCGAATGTCGCTTTCATTGCTCATAGACCAACCGTATCATAGCTTCGTGAAACGCTTGCAAGCCTTCAAGTTCGAACTTCGCCCCAATCGTGCGCAACGGCAACAGATGAGCCGCTTTGCCGGATCGTGCCGCTTCGTCTACAACAAAGGGCTGGCTCTGCAGAAGGCGCGCTATGATGCAGGCGAGAAGAAGCTCAACTATGCGGGTTTGTGCAAGCTGCTGACCCAGTGGCGCGGCGAGACGCAGACATTGTGGTTGAAGGATGCGCCGACGCATCCGCTCCAACAGGCGCTGAAGGATCTGGAGCGCGCTTACGCCAACTTCTTCGCCAGGCGAGCCGATTTGCCGCGGTTCAAGCGCAAGGGGCGCCATGATAGCTTCCGTTATCCGGATCCGAAGCAGATCAAACTGGATGCGGTGAACTCGCGCCTGTTCCTGCCCAAGCTCGGTTGGCTGCGCTACCGCAACAGCCGCAACGTGCTCGGCGCAGTGAAGAACGTTACCGTCAGTCTATCGTGTGGCAAGTGGTTCGTGAGCATCCAAACCGAACGACAGGTTGAGCAACTTCTGCCGCGCGGCGGCGCGGTCGGCGTCGACCTGGGCGTGGTCCGATTCGCCACGCTCTCGAACGGCACCTTCTATGCCCCGCTCAACAGCTTCAAGCGGCACCAAACCCGACTGCGCAAGGCGCAGCAGGCGTTGTGTCGCAAACAGAGGTTCAGCCACAACTGGAAGAAATCGAAAGATCGTATCCAGCGTATCCATGCTCGCATCGGTAACGCTCGTCGCGACTACCTGCACAAGGCCTCCACCACGATCAGCCAAAACCACGCGATGGTGTGTATCGAGGATCTGCAGGTGCGGAACATGTCCAAGTCAGCGGCCGGTTCAACCGAAACCCCGGGCAAGCAGGTGCGGGCCAAGGCTGGCCTGAACCGATCCATCCTCGATCAGGGGTGGTTCGAGTTCCGCCGCCAATTACAGTACAAGCTATCCTGGCAGGGTGGCGAACTGATCCTCGTGCCGCCCCGGAACACCAGCAGAAGGTGTCCGCAATGCGATGCTGTGTCGGCACAGAATCGGCAGACACAGGAGCGCTTCGCCTGCATCGCCTGCGGATTCGAGGCCAATGCCGACCTGGTCGGCGCGATCAATATTCTCAGGGCGGGACACGCCCGTTGCGCCTGTGTAGTGAGCGATGTGGATCGCCAGCAGCAGGAACCCACCGAAGCCATTCAGGAGCAACTTCGTGCTGCCTGAAAAGCGCTGTAGGAATCCCGTGTCTTCAGGCGCGGGAGGATGTCAAAACTTGATGAAGTCAACGAACGCACGCAGCGGTGCCGGCAGCAGGCGCCGGCCGGGATAGTAGAGAAAAGGGCCCGAAAAGCGCGGCCACCAAGGCTCGAGAACCGGCTCCAATGCACCGCTGGCAAGATGCGGACGCAGCCAGTCCTCAAACAGGCAGATGATGCCGGTACCGGCGAGCGCCGCTTCGACCGCAAGGTCCGTTGCCCCACCTACCTGCACGATGAGCTGGCCCGAAGGATCGACCTTCACCACCTCACCGTCGCGTTCGAACTCCCACGTCGTCATCGCACCGCTGGCGAAGCGGCCGCGCACGCAGGCGTGGCTGAGCAGGTCGCGTGGGTGTTGGGGTCGGCCGTGACGATCGAGATAGGCGGGAGATGCGACAGTCGCGAAGCGCTGGACGCGCGGCCCGATTGGCACCGCGATCATGTCCTTTTCCAGGCGCTCGTCATAGCGGATGCCGGCGTCACATCCGGCCGCAAGAATATCGACAAAGTTCTCGTCCGCGATGATCTCAAGTTGGATCTCGGGATACGCGGCGAGGAACGGCGGCACGATCGCAGGCAACGCCAGGCGCGCGGCGCTGACCGGCACGTTGAGCCGTAGCGTTCCCGCCGGCCGGCTTCGAAAACCATTCACCACATCGAGGGCCGCTTGCACCTCGTTCAAAGCTGGTCCGAGCCGCTCAAGCAAGCGCTGCCCCGCTTCGGTCGGCACGACGCTACGCGTGGTGCGATTGAGCAGCCTGACTCCGAGCTTGGTTTCCAGCCGACGCACCGCCTCGCTTAGCCCGGAGGCGCTGAGGCCGCTGGCTCGCGCGCCGTCGCGAAACCCCTGGGCGCGTGCCACCGCGAGGAAGGCGTTCAAATCACCAAGGTCTGCTTCCATTGTTCGCAATTTCGTACAGCCTGTGCAGATTGTACACAGTTGTCGAACGGTAAGGCTACCCCTAGGATGAACCTCACGCGAATCCCACAGGAGTTCATTCATGTCCAACCCTAGCCCCAACAAAGCCGGCACCTTCAAGCTCGGCAACCGCACCGTGAACCGTCTTGGCTATGGCGCCATGCAGCTTGCCGGACCCGGCGTATTTGGCCCACCGAAGGATCGTGACGCGGCGGTGGCCGTGCTGCGCGAGGCCGTTGCAAACGGTGTGAACCACATTGACACCGCCGACTATTACGGCCCGCACGTCACTAACCAGATCATTCGCGAAGCGCTGGCTCCTTACCGCGATGATCTCGTCATCGTCACCAAGCTCGGCGCCAGGCGCGGTCAGGATGGATCATGGATCCAGGCATTCTCACGCGAGGACCTAACTCAGGCAGTCCACGACAATCTCCGCAATCTGGGCCTGGATGTGATCGACGTAGTAAACCTTCGTGCCATGTTTGACATTCATCAACCCGCCGAGGGGTCGCTGGAAGCGCCGCTCACCGCCCTGGCCGACCTACAGCGGAAGGGCTTGGTACGTCATATCGGACTGAGCAACGTCACTGCCACGCAGGTCGCTGCGGGGCGCCGAATCTGCGAGATCGTCTGTGTGCAGAACCACTACAACTTGGCTCATCGCGCTGACGACGCCCTGATCGACGACTTGGACAAGCAAGGCATTGCGTACGTGCCGTTCTTCCCACTCGGCGGCTTCACGCCGCTGCAGTCATCCACGCTGTCGGACGTCGCGGGCCGGCTCGGGGCAACGTCGATGCAGGTCGCACTCGCCTGGCTGCTTCGCCGCGCACCTAACATCCTTCTCATCCCTGGGACCTCGTCGGTTGCGCATCTGCGCGAGAACCTGACCGCCAGTGAGTTGAACCTGTCGCCGCAAACCTTGGCGGAGTTGGATGCGATAGCAATGCCGGGGCAGCGGCTTGCTTCTTGAATACGCCCTCGGAATACGAAGGTGCCTCAGCGCTTCCAGACCGCGCGGCGCTTGCTGAGGAAGGCGTCAATGCCCTCAGAAGCGTCTTCGTCCATCATGTTCCGGGCCATGACATCGCTCGCATATTCATAGGCAGCGCCCAGTTCCATCTGCTTCTGGCGATAGAACATTGTCTTCCCGTAACGGACCGCGGCCGCGCTCTTGCTCACAATCTCGCCGGTCTTGCGGTCGATGGCCGCATCCAACTCACTTTCAGGAACCGCTTCATTGATGAGCCCCCAGTCGGCCGCGGTCGCAGCGTCTATGAACCGGCCGGTCACGAGCATGTCGAAGGCGCGTTTGGCCGATATGTTGCGGGACAGCGCAACCGAGGGCGTCGAGCAGAACAGGCCGACATTGATGCCCGACACCGCGAAACGAGCCGTGTCAGCCGCGATGGCCAGATCACAAGCTCCCACGAGCTGGCAACCGGCCGCAGTGGCAATTCCGTGCACGCGGGCAATTACCGGCACCGGCAGCGCCTGAATGCTCTGCATCATCCGGCCGCAACGGTCAAACAGCGCCTTGTAGTACGGCTCATGGCTTTGGCCGCGCATCTGCGCCAGGTCATGCCCCGCACAGAACGATTTACCCGCCCCGGCTATGACAACACAGCGAACGTTCGCATCGCCGGCGATCGCATCCAACTCCCGCTGCAATTCATCGAGCATCGATTCGGACAGTGCATTGAGCTGTTGCGGCCGATTCAACGTCAGCCGCGCCACGCCGTGACGATCTTCTCTGACCAGAATCCCAGCGGATGCGCCACCACCATTTGAGTTCGTGTTCATGTGTTTGCTCCGTAGGGTTTGGCTCTGCACGTCAAACGATACACCCCGCGGTATCAGGCGATGCTGACGGGCCTGTTCCTCCAGGCCCGCGCGAAAATCAGGGTGAGCGAGGCCAATGATTCCTCGCGCCCGCTCGGCGACGGATTTCCCCTTGAGATTGACCATACCGTATTCCGTGACCACATACATCACATCGGAACGCGGAGTTGTAACTACATTGCCTGGAGTCAGGTTGAGGACGATCCGGCTACGGCGCTCGCCGCGCTTGTCATAGGTGGAGGACAGGCAGATGAAGGACTTGCCGTGATTCGACGCGTACGCGCCGCGCACGAACTGGAGCTGTCCACCTGTGCCGCTGATGTGGCGGTGTCCGTCGGATTCCGAGGCTACCTGCCCCTGCAGGTCGATCTGGGTCGTATTGTTGATCGAGATCACACGGTCGTTGCGCATGATGATATGCGGGGCGTTGGTGTAATCGACCGGGCAGCAATGGAAGTCCGGATTGCGATCGATCGCGGCATACAGCTCGCTCGATCCCAGCGCGAAGGTGTAAACGATCTTGCCACGATTCAACGTCTTGGCCGCGCCATCGATACGGCCGCCCCGGTAAAGCGCGAGAATGCCGTCCGTCAGCATTTCGGTATGCACTCCGAGGCTGCGGATCCCACTTTCCAACAATAACGTACACACGGCGTTGGGCATCCCGCCGATACCGATTTGCAGGCAGGACCGCTCTTCGACCTCGCCGGCGATCCTGCGCGCGACCTGGCGATCGATGTCAGTCGGCGGCGGATTCGGCAACGTTGCCAGCGGCCCGTCGCCGCCGTCGATGATGTAGTCGACCTCACTCGCATGTACGCCGTTCTGATCGCCGTAGGTGTACGGAAGGGAGCGGGCCACTTCTACGATTACAGTCTTCGCCCGCTCGATCACCGCGCGATGCCATAGATTCGCGGCGCCAAAATTGAAATAGCCATCCCTGTCAATCGGACACGTTCTGACGACGGCGATATCCACCGGATCGATGAATCTTCGATAGTAGTCCGGCACCTCTCCCAGGTTCAGCGGCATGTAGTGACACCGTCCGCCATCGTGCTGGCGCCGCTCGTAACCGGAAAAATGCCAACTGAAGAGGTGGAAGTGTTTTGCGTCCGGATCGGACTCGATCGTTGCGCGCGGGGTCATCGTCAGACAGGTGCGAATCTTAACGTCCGAGGGCGCATCCGCTCGCGCTGCAAGCGCTGCGTCGAACTTATCGGGCTGACATAGCGCCACGCCATAGTCGAGCCACATGCCGGAGGTCACCAATCCTGCGGCCTGTTCGCTGGTTATCGTCTGGGCCAGCGCCCCAGCGGGTCTCATTGCCATGTGGCCCCCTCCCCCGGAAGACTGTCTTGCGAATCGCCAGGAATGCGGGCCGGGCGCTCGCCTCGGTGAGCGGGAATCCTACGCTCACTCAGGGCAAAGCGACAATGTCGAAGACGTGCGCCGCGGCTGCCAGCACCCAACCCACGAACACGTCGCACGGATAGTGGATTCCCAGGTAGCAACGCGAGAGCCCCACAACTGCGGCCAACGCCAGCACGATCGGGCCCAGTCTGCCGGGTAGGTTCTCCGCCAATGGCAAGCCAATCGAGAGTGCCGCAGCCGCATGACCCGACGGGAAGCTGAAGCGATCCGGAGCCTTCACCAGCGGTACGAATCCCATAGGCAGCTTCGGCCGCCGCCGTGCGATGCCGCGCTTCAGCAACTGAACGAAGGCGTGAGACGCCACGAGCGCAAACGCCGCTTCGCGGCCCACAGCCGCGAGCGGCGATGCCTGGCTCGCCATCATCAGACCAACAAACAGGATCGCGAACGGCGCGCCGCCGAGATGGGTGAGCATCCGCATCAGGCGGTCGGCGCTCGGATGACGGCGATCCAACATAGCCTCGAACACCCGCTCATCAATGAGTTTGATCCTCTTGATCAGTTCGAGCATCGGTTTCTCCCGGCTGTGGCAGCCGCAACGATCTCAGGTTGCGCTGACATGTCTTGACGGACTGCGCCGCGAGATCCGGTAGACCGTCGCTGGAGGCACATTGCGGATTACGCGGCCGACGCGCGTCGCCTTCAGCCCAAGGCGGTCGAGGTAGGGTCTGCGGACCGGACAGGTCAGTCCGTAAGTGAACTGGTAGAGCGCCCCTCCACTGCGCAGACAACCGAATGCCGCAGCGAGGATGGCAAAGACTTTTCTGGGTGACATCGCAAGCAGCGGCAGCCCGCTGATGACGGCGGCCACCTTTTCACTGTCACGCAGCTCGAGAGGGCTGAGGCGTGCCGCATCCATGCTGAGCACCCGTGACTCGGGAAAACGCGCCTGGAGAAGCGGCACGAAGTCAGTGTTGCACTCGACCAGCGTAAGGTCGCGCTCTCTGACACCGCGCGCCAAAATAGCACGGGTGAACACGCCGGTGCCCGGACCGAGCTCCATGACCGGCCCGCAGCCCCCCGTGATCTCGCTTGCAATAACCTCAGCCAGGACTTCACCGGAAGGGGCGATTGCGCCAACTTGAAGCGGCGCGCGCGTCCAGGACCGAAAGAATGACAACACATCGTTGGTAAGCATGGGCAGCACTGTGACGCCGCGGAATTGCGCGAACATTGCAGCCTCGAGCGCACAGCCCATTTCGAGCGCCGGCGACGCAGCGCGAGGGTTAGGTTTTCTTCGCAGCGGGAAGTGTTATTCTGAAGCAGGCGCCGCCGCTGCTTCCAGGCAGCACGGCAACATCGCCACCGTGACGTTGAATGATGCTCCGCACGAGATTGAGCCCGAGACCCGCGCCCCGAGTGCGGGGCTGCAACCGATGAAATGGCTCGAAGATGCGTTCTCGATGCTCGGCCGGAATACCTTTCCCCTCGTCACTCACATCAACAGTCCCGCCACGCCCCACGTCGATCCTGATCGCTCCGCGCCGACCCCCGTGCTCGATGGCATTCTGCACGAGGTTGGCTACCGCCCGCTCCAGTGCCCCTTGATCTCCAATCACTGCAAACGTCTCAGTCTCAGAGTCGAGACTCAACTCGTAACCCGCCGCAATGGCAAGGGGCGCAAGGTCGGCTGCAACGTGCCGGGCGACGTCGACAAGATCGATCACCGTACCGGCCGCTCCGTTCTGGGGATTCAGTCTTTGCAGATCCAGCAGCTGTTCGGCCAGTGACGCGAGCCGCGCGCCATCCTCCAACAGGCGCGTCTTTTGCGCGCCATCAGGCAGCGACTCGAGCCTCGTCTGCAGGATCGCAATCGGCGTGCGCAGCTCGTGGGCTGCATCGAGCAAAAACCGCTGCTGACGCTCGTAGCCCTCGTCCAGGCGGCCAAGCGCGTCATTGACCGCCTTCACCAGCGGAATCACTTCAGAGGGCACCCTTTCGATCGACAGCCGCGTCCCTCGCCGGTCAATGTGGATCTGCTCCGCTTCCGCGGCGACCTCGCCCAGGCGCGCCAACGCCCGGCGAACTACGCTGGGTGTGGCAAACAGGGTCGTCAACGTCATGAGAGCGAAACTGGGCAGAATGACCAGGAGAATCACCGCATTCGCCCCCCTGAGGAGCTTGGTGAGTGATACCCGATGCCCCAGGTCATCGACGATGAATCCGAATGCCCACAGCGTCGCGCAGATCATCAACACGAAGACGATCAACATGCCGGATTGCAGCGGCACCAGGCGCCAGACGAGCCGCCAGACCAGCGACTGCGGTTTCCACATCGTCAAGGCTTACTCCGCAGGAGATAGCCGATACCGCGTATGCCGTGGATCTCCGCTCCGGAATCGCAATCCGCCAGCTTGCGGCGCAGCCTTGAAACGTGTGCATCCAGCGCATTCGACTGAATCTCGTCGTCGAAGCTGTAGACGGCTTCCTCGAGCGAGGAACGTAAGACTGTGCGTCCCATTCTGCGCACAAGAGCTTCCAGTACCAGCAGCTCGCGGCGAGGTAACTCGAGGAGCACGCCCTCAACGCTGGCCGTGCGGTGACCGAGATCGAAGCTGAGCCGGCCGATGCGTACGCAATCTGACTGTAGATCCGTCGGCCGACGCAGCACGGCTCTCAAGCGAGCCAGCAACTCCTCCACTGCAAACGGCTTGGCGAGGTAGTCGTCGGCTCCCGAGTCCAGGCCATCGATTTTGTCGGAGAGTCCCCCGCGCGCGGTCAATACAATCACTGGCACTCCGAGACCTTTGGCGCGCAGCATGGGGATGAGGCTCAATCCGTCGCCGTCCGGCAGTTGGCGATCGAGGAGCACGGCCGCATGGACTTTGGCGGCAATGGCGGCCTTGGCTTCGCCGAGCGTCGGCACATGGTCGATCACCATGTCGTACCGGCTCAGGGCGGCACAGAGCGCCGCTGCCATTTCCGGCTCATCTTCGACCAACAGAATGCGCACGAATCCATTTCTCCGTTCCGCCATACCCGGGTGAATCCATTACAACGTGAACATTGCGGCTGGATTGCGATATACAAACACTGCGGGAACGGATTCTACTCGAGTGGCGCCAGCGGATCGGCGACTGTCACGCCAAACACGTCGGCGTGCTTTTCGCCCCAGCGATATAGATCGGCGAGCGCGCCGTTCAACGACTTGCCGGCGGAGGTGAGCACATAGACTCCATGCGACTGGTCGGCCAGGCGCTTTTTCTCCACCAGCCGGCGCTCGCCCAGGTCCGCGAGGCGCTCGGTCAGCACTTTGTCGCTCAGGGTCGGCAGCATCCTGCGCAGCTGCGCATAGCGCAGCGGCTGTCGATTGAGATAACACAGGATCGCCACTGTCCACTTTCCGGCGAGCACGTGAAGCGCGAACTCGCTTGGGCAAACGAACGTACGTGCGAACTTTTTCTTAACCATTTGCGTCTTCCTTACTTACCAGTTGGTGAGTTGAATTGCGCGCCGCGGCCCGTACCATGGCCGCCGTTGCAATCACCGTGGTTTACGCGCCGCTTGATCGCTCACGAGGTAGGTGGACTACGCCCTGGGAGCAGGCGCGCCGCCGGCAATCCACTGCCGGATCAGCTCGATGTCCTGCTTGGACAGTGGCGGTCCGCCGGCGGGCATGCGCGCCCCTTCCGATGCATGCCCCTCGACCTTCTGCATCAAGTAGCTTGCATCGGGGCTTCCGGGTTTCACGCGCTGGACAGCGGGCACTTCGGCACTTTGCATGCCGACAAGCGATTGGTAACTATTGCGAGCATCGAGACGCAGCCGATGTGGCGCAAAGAACCCGGAATGACAGGTGACGCAATGGGGCGTAAAGATCGTGTCCTGAATACGCTGAAAGTCTGTCTCACCGCCCCAGGCGGGCGGCAGAACGCACAGGGCGGCGGCGAGGCCGGCGGCGGCAAGACCTTTGGTAAATGCGCTCATACTGGGTTGATCTCCGTTCTGGGTGGAAACGAGGCCAAAGCGTATGCCCACGTCCCCATGACAGCGTCGGGGATCTCCCTGATCTTGGTCCCTGAGCCGCCAAGGCACAGAACGCCGGGGACCCCGGCATGACCCCCCAAGATGTTCCAACACTCCTGGAGCGCGAGCGCGAACTCCAGGAACTCGGCCAGGCGCTGAGCGAGGCACAACACGAGCGCGGTCAATTCGTGCTGGTCGAAGGTCCCGCCGGGCTCGGTAAGACAAGCCTGCTCAGAACAACCCTCCACACGGCTGCGAGCACAGGTTTCACATGTCTGCGAGCGCGGGCGAGCGAGCTCGAGCGTGCGTTTTCGTACGGCTGCGTGCGGCAACTACTCGAGCCAACGATCGCGAGGGCTTCGAGTGCCGAGCGCGACCGTCTGTTCGAAGGTGCGGCGGCCCTTGCGAAACCCCTCTTTGCGGACAACGCAGCCACGCCGCCCGCGCCCGACAGTGCGTTCTCGATGCTGCACGGCTTGTATTGGTTGCTGAACAACATCGCCCGACATGAGCCCGTCGCGCTCTGCGTCGACGATCTCCACTGGTCGGATGCAGAGTCACTGCGATTCCTGGGGTATCTGGCCCCACGCCTGGACGGCCTCCCGCTTGTCGTCCTGGCATCCGCACGCACCCGCGAGAACGTCACGGCTGATCTGGCCCGGTTATTCGCGGGGCCAGAAACGAAGGTGCTGCGTCTCGAGCCATTGAGCATCCAGGCAACGTCGGCACTCTGCGAGATCAGACTCGGTACACAAGTGGCACCTGACTTTGCGACCGCTTGCCATGGTGCCACTGGCGGCAATCCCTTCTTCCTCGAGACACTCCTGCGTGAAGCAAAGGATCTGAGGTTCCTGACGGAAACGCGCGAAGCGTCCCGAGTGCGCCGTTTCGGCCCCGCTGCGGTTGCCCGCGCGGTCCTTTTACGTCTCGCCAGCGCACCTCCTGCAGCAACTGCACTCGTACGCGCCGTTGCAGTGCTGGGTGACGGTGCAAGTGTCATTGAGGCAGGGCGGCTGGCGGAAATCTCGGAGGACGAAGCGGCACGTGTTGCCGATCTGCTGGTTACGCTCGCAATTCTGAAACCGGCGCAGGATCTTGAGTTTGCGCACGCGATCGTGCGACAAGCCGTCTACGCCGACATTGGTTCCCATGAACGTACGCGGGCGCACGCGCGCGCCGCGCGAATCCTTGCCGATCTCGGCGCCACTGAGGAGCGCGTCGCGACCCAGATAGCGGAGGCGGAGCCGAACGCTGAACCCGAGCGCGTCGAACTCTTGCGTCGAGTCGCCACTAGCGCGCTCGCGCGGGGAGCACCGGCCGCCGCCGTCGTATGGTTGAGGCGTGCTCTGGCGGAACCCCCGTCGCCCTCGACGCGCCCGAACGTACTCATGGAACTCGGTTCTGCGGAACTGCGTGTTGCCGCTCCCGAGACGGCTGAACATCTCGCAGCGGCGGTGAAGGAACTGCGGCAACCGGAACTGCTCACGACAGTCGTTCTCCAACTCGCAAATGCGCTGACCATGCGCGGAGACGCCGACCACGCCGTTGCAACAATCGAGTCGGCTGTCGTTGTCGTCGAGCCCGAGAATTTCGAGCTTGCGCTAATTCTCGAAGCGGAGCTCGCGGCCAAAGCTCAGCAGGCCAGCCACGAGGCGCGTGTAGCGGCTGCCAAGCGGCTGGCGCGGCACGGCAACCTGAAAGGAGTCACTCCCGGCGAGCGGCTGATTCTGGCAAGCCTTGCGTTCGAGCGAGCCCGGGAGAGCGAGTCGGCGAGCGAAGCGGTACTCCATATAGAGCGCGCGCTCGCGGCCGGCGGGCTGTACGGGGAGCAGCAGCCAGATGTCGTCGGGCCCTTCTACGCGCTCGTGATCGGCCTGCTCGACACGGACGCACTCGATCTCGCCGCCAGGTTTCTCGAGCAGGCGCTCGCAGACGCGCGCAAACGGGGTTCGATCCCCGCAATGGCGTTCCTCATCGTTCACCGCGGTTGGTTTTCCCTGAGGGGCGGTGCTGTGGCGGACGCGGAGGCCGATGCGCGAATGGCCCTCGAGCTCCTGACCACTCACGACATCCGCCTCGGAACTCGGTTCGCACTGGCCCTGCTCCTGGAAGCACAGATCGAATGCGGACAAGTCGAAGCCGCGGAGCAGGCGCTGCTCAGTAGCGGACTCGGCACAGAGATTCCCCCCGGGCTGGCAAACAACAACCTGATCGAAGTGCGCGGACTGCTACACCTTGCCCTGAATCGCGCGCGCGCCGGACTGGACGATCTGCTCGAGTTTGGTCGGCGCGACCTGCTTTGGGGAGCGGCGAACCCGTTGGCCTCGCGCTGGCGCTCCCGCGCATGCTTAGCGCTCGCAGCGCTGGGAGACAACGAAGGTGCCCGACGCATGGCTGCCGAGGAGCTCGAGCGCGCACGGCGTTGGGGGGCGGCGAGCGGTATTGGCATCGCCCTGCGCGCATTGGCATTGGTCGAAGGCAGTACAACTTCGATCGATCACCTGAGCGAAGCCGCGGCGGTACTTCAGCACTCGCAGGCAAAGCTCGAGCACGCCCGCGCGCTCACCGATCTTGGCGCCGCCCAACGGCGCGCCAATCGGCGGGCCGAGGCGCGCACGACACTCCAAAACGCACTTGATCTGGCCCGTCGCTGTGGCGCACGCGCCCTCTGCGAGCGTGCCGAGACCGAGCTGCGTGCGGCGGGTGGGCGGTCGAGCGATCCGACGGCGATTGGCTTATCGCAATTAACGGTTTCGGAACGCCGCGTCGCCGATCTCGCGGCCAAAGGTCACAGCAACCCCGAGATCGCGCAACGCCTGTTCGTGACACGCAAGACGATTGAGACCCACCTCGGGCACATCTATTCCAAGCTCGATATTTCCGGCCGCACAGAACTCGGCCGCGCCCTGGCGCGGGACACCTCCCCGGCAGCGGGCTGACCCGCAGCACGATCCGCATGCTCAAGATCAGGGAGATCAAGGTCAGGGAGAAAGATCAGGGAGCTCCCCGACGCGGTCACTGGGATGTGCGCTCACTATCGACCTCAAGAGCTGGCCGAACACGAGCGCTCCTGAAACGAGCTTCGTGAGACGCACGCTCAACAGCGCATCCCACCACCCAACGAGGAAACGACCGTGATGCAAACTCAATCAGCTCCTGTTCTGATCGTCGGCGGCGCCGGGAAGACCGGCGGACGTGTCAACACACTGTTGAAGACGCGGGGCATCGCCACCCGTCCTGTATCGCGCTCGACAACGCCCTCCTTTGACTGGACCAAACCGGACGGATGGGCAGCGGTCCTGGACGGCGTCTCCAGGGCTTACGTCACATATCATCCGGATATCGCTATAGATGGCGCGAGCGACGCGATTGCGGAGTTCAGCCGCCTGGCGCGTGAGAAGAGCCTTGAGCGCGTCGTGCTCCTGTCGGGCCGAGGTGAGCCGGCCGCACAGCGTGCGGAAGCCGCGCTGCAGTCTTCGGGCGTCCCCTGGACCGTGGTGCGGGCGAGCTGGTTTAACCAGAATTTCAGCGAAGGATATCTCCTCGACAGCGTGCTTGCGGGCGAGATCGCCCTGCCTGCCGGCGCGGTGCCCGAACCGTTTATTGATGCCGATGACATCGCCGACGTGGTCGTCGCGGCGCTGACGGACGAGCGTCACGCCAACCGGCTGTACGAAGTAACCGGTCCACGCTCGCTGACGTTTGCCGAGGCGGTGAACGAGATCGCCGCGGGACTGCACCGACCCGTTCGCTACACGCAGATCACGTCGGAAGATTTCGTCGCCACCATGCGGGCATATGCTCCAGAGGACATAGTCCGCCTGCTAGATGAGCTGTTCAGCGTCGTCCTCGACGGTCGCAACACGCAGGTGATGCACGGCGTAGAAGAGGCGCTCGGCCGCCCTGCGCGCGACTTTGCCGAGTATGTGCGCAAGACCGTCGCGGCCGGCATCTGGAGCGTCTAACAGTGTACTCCCGCATCGTCACCGTCCTACTGTGGATTTCCGCGATCGGCGCCGGGCTGATCGCGGGTGTGTTCTTCGCGTTCTCCACGTTCGTCATGACGGCGCTCGACCGCGCCGGGCAGGTGTGTGGGATCCTCGTGATGAACTCGATCAATTCGACGATCCTGCAGTCGATGTTCATGCCGGTCTTCTACGGAACGACGCTGACGAGCGCGGCGCTCGCTGTCGTAGCGCTCTCGAGTTGGGACGGAAACCGTTCCGCGGTCATGCTCGCAGCCGCGGTCCTTTATGTCCTGGGGATGTTCATGTGCACGGTCGTTTTCAACGTGCCCCTCAACGACGCGCTCGACGCTGTTGATCCGGTCAGACCCGCCAGCGCAGCAATGTGGACGCGCTTCCTGAACGATTGGACTTTCTGGAACCACGTCCGCACGGTCGCCGCGCTCGGTGCGGCCTCGCTATTCACCTTCGTACTGTGCGCTCGCACGGGATAGTCGCCTCTCACGACTCACGTCGTGGTGCGGCGCTTTGCATAGGCCCTACGAGCGCGCTCTCTATTTCCGCAAACTTCGCTGGAGCACCAGAGGCGGGTGCGGTTCGGGCTCTCGTCAACGAAGAACCAACCGCACCCCTCGGCTTGGCAACAACCAATGCGCGCCGCATCATTCGATGCAAGCAACGCCGTGAGCGACCACAGAACGGGCCACAGCGGCTCCTGCAGCTGGTTACCTCTCAGATCGTGAACATATGACTTCGCATGAGGGACCAACTTCGGTTGCGGCGGCAGTGCGGACAACATGCGATTGACGGTCTTCAGATCGGCCGCGTCTCCCGCACGCAGCGCGTCCGCCGCCTTCCAGATCTCAGCGCGCAGCGAATATCCGTCAGCCAGTACTGAGCGCGCCATGGCCTCATGCTCGGCGCTGCTAGTGCGCAATCTGGTGATTGCAGAGGCCGACAGGGTCCCGCGCCGGCCGCTCCACCGCAGCAAGGCTGCATAGTCGGGGATGAGTTCCTGGGGATCCGCCGATGTGCGCCAATCCAGCGTGTTGCCAAAATCCAGGCACACACGCCCACCGAAGAACTGGGTCGCCGCGCGTTCGGGATCTCTTGACATACGACGCTCAATCGCGTGTCATTGTAATGGCCATGGGCATTACAACCACCATCCCATCACTCCGGCCCGCGTTCACGTCCAAAGGCGTACGGCGCGGCGTGTTTGCTGCGCTTCCGTTCCTGGCAAGCAATGGTGTCGCGGGCGTAGTAATGGGCGTGGCCTACAAAGGACTTGGGTTGGGTTACCTTCCCACGGTACTGTTCAGTTTGACCGTTTATTCGGCCACCGCGCAAGCGGTCACGCTGGGTATGTGGGCCCTCCCGCCGCCCGTGTTGGCAATGGTCATGGCCTGCGTGGCGACCAATGCCCGATATCTGGTAATGGGTGCGCATCTACGGCAGCTCTTCGGTGATCTGCCGCGGCGCGTGATGTTGCCAATCCTGTTCCTGCTGGCCGACGCATCCTGGCTGATGACGACAGCCGAGGCGAAGCGCAGTGGCCCCGATGCCGGATATCTCCTCGGAGCCAGCCTACCCATGGCAGTCGGCTGGATCGGCGGGACGGCTGTTGGCTATCAATGCCCTTTGAAACCGGGAGGGCCGCTCACGGTCGCAGCCGCGCTGCTCCCCGTAGCTTTCGTAGTCACACTCTTGCCTACACAATGGCGCGGGTGGAAATGTGTGTTCCCCTGGGTAGTCTCGGCGGGCGTAGCACTCTGCGTTGCGCGCGTCATTGGCCCGAGCTGGGCAATGTTGCTAGGCGGCGGAGCCGGCACCCTCATCAGCGTACTGCGAGGCGACGATGCCTGACTGGCGCGTTCTGGGTGCAATCCTTGTGTTGGGCTTGGCCAGTTACGCGATGCGCGTAGGTGGCTTCATAGCCGTGGGCTCATTGCCTGAAGACGGCACCGTCTCGCGAGTGCTCCGCCTGGCGCCTGGCAATCTGTTTGTCGCCTTCGCGGCCGCGGGCTGTTTGGAGGGTGGTTGGCCAAGTCTCGCCGGCTGTCTGCTGGCCCTCGCAACCATGGCGATCACGAGAAAAGAGTGGGCCGCCGTGGGAGTCGGGTTCGCCGCCGCGGCCGCGGCGGCGGCGTTGCTCAGCGGCTGATACCGATTTCCGGCACGTTCGGCCCAACATTTAAGGGCGCCTCGGTCCGGCTCACAATCTCCTCTACGGACACGCCCGGTGCACGCTCGATCAGTTGCAGTCCCGACGGTGTCACATCTATCACCGCAATGTCGGTGATGATCCGATTTACGACCCGCAGCCCGGTGAGCGGCAGTGTGCATTTGCGCTTGATCTTGGAGTCCCCGTCCTTGGCGCAATGGTCCATCACAACGACGATGCGTTGCGCCCCGGCAACCAGATCCATGGCACCGCCCATGCCCTTGACCATCTTCCCGGGAATCATCCAATTGGCAATGTCCCCTTCCTGACTGACCTCCATCGCCCCCAGGATGGCAAGATTGATGTGCCCTCCACGGATCATTGCGAAACTCTCGGCACTGTCGAAGATTGCGGCCCCCTGCGCCAGGGAAATCGTCTGCTTGCCGGCATTGATCAGATCGGCGTCCTCTTCCGTCTCGTAAGGGAAGGGACCGACACCCAGCAACCCATTTTCGCTCTGCAGAACGACCTCGACACCGGCGGGGATGTAATTGGCCACCAGGGTAGGAATACCGATTCCCAGATTTACGTATTGGCCGTCACGCAGTTCCTGTGCGGCACGCATGGCCACCTGTTCTCGCGTTAACATGTTATTCCTCCGCCTCAGCCGCAGATATTGGGCCGTGTCGTGCGGCGCTCGATGCGTTTCTCGTGACGGCCGACAACCACGTGATGCACATATATACCTGGAGTATCAATTTCGTGGGGACCCAGCGCCCCGACGTCAACCAACTCCTCTACTTCCGCAACAGTGACGCGGCCGGCCATGGCGCACAGCGGATTGAAGTTGCGTGCGGTGAGCCGATACTGAAGGTTGCCCAGCCGATCCGCCCGCCAGGCTTTCACCACCGCCCAATCGGTGCGGATGCCGCGCTCGAGAACGTATGTGCGCCCATCGAAATCGCGTACCTCTTTTTTTTCAGCCACAACCGTGCCGACTCCTGTTGGGGTAAAGAAGGCCGGAATGCCGGCTCCACCCGCGCGCAACCGTTCCGCCAACGTGCCTTGGGGCGTCAGCTCAACCTCGAGCTCTCCTGAAATGAACTGCCGCTCGAACTCCTTGTTTTCTCCAACATAGCTGGAAATCATCTTTTTGATTTGCCGATTGGCGAGCAACAGGCCCAGGCCAAAGTCGTCCACACCGCAATTGTTGGATGCGACGGTGAGGTTGCGCACATTCATGTCCCGCAGCGCCTGGATGCACAACTCGGGAATTCCGCACAGGCCGAATCCGCCGGCCGCAATCGTTGCACCGTCGCGTATCCCCTGCAGCGCCTCGACTGCACTCGCACGAACCTTGTTCATCGTCTGCAACTCCCCCTCGATATTGAAGCGCGATCCGCCCGGCCCGCGGCGCCCGATTTCAAGCGATTCTACGATATCGAATGTGTCCTATCCCAGCTACTTGCCCGCGGCGGCTACGCCAATGACGCTGCCGCCTGCGGAAACTGGCAATATGGCATCGACAGGCGCAAAAGGCGATCCAAGGATGACACTACGATGCCGGACTTGTCTGCACAACCGACTCAGCTGTCCGCCCAGGAGCACAGGTCGCACCTGCGGCGCGCGGTAGTCGCAAGCACCATCGGCACCGCCGTCGAGTGGTATGACTTCTTTCTCTATAGCTCCGTCACGGGCCTGGTATTCGCGCGCCTGTTCTTCCCGCAATCCAGCCCGTTAACCGGCACCCTGCAGGCCTTCACGGTCTATCTGTTCGGGTTTGTGGCAAGGCCCATTGGAGCGGCGATATTCGGCCATTTCGGCGACCGGATAGGCCGCAAGTCAACACTGATCCTGACATTGGTGCTGATGGGCATGGCCACTTTCCTCGTAGGTCTCGTACCAACATACGCCACCATCGGAGTCTGGGGCGCGGTCATACTGACGATCCTCAGATTCATACAGGGAGTCGGTGTCGGCGGTGAGTGGGGCGGATCAGTCCTCCTGGCCATGGAATGGGCGCGTAGCGAGCAGCATCGCGGCTTTGTGACATCCTGGCCGCAGCTGGGTGCGCCCCTGGGGATGCTCCTGGCAAATCTGACAGTGTTGCTCTCGAGCCGGATATCGGGAGACGGCTTCCTTGAGTGGGGCTGGCGGATTCCGTTTTTGCTCAGCATCGGCCTCATCGGCCTGGGACTCTACATTCGCCTGGGAATCCAGGAGACGCCGGCCTTCCAAGCGTTGACTGCCCGGCGAGCGACTTCGTCAACCCCGGTTGCCGAGGTCATCCACAGACATTGGAGGGAGATACTTTTATCGGCACTCGCTCGTACGGGACAGCAAGCATCCTTTTACGTGTTCACTGCCTTCATCTTTTCCTATGGCACGACTGTACTGGGTTCCTCCCGTGACTTCCTCCTGGCCGCCGTGATGACCGCCTCGGCGTTGTCCTGCATCACGAACCCCTTCTTCGGGTTTCTTTCAGATCGCGCGGGCCGCAAACGGATCTACACGCTCGGAATCTGGGCAACCGCATTGTTCGCATTTGCCTACTTCGCGATACTCGACACCCGCTTGCCTGCTTTGATTTTTCTGGCAATCGCGGTGTCACTCATTCCCCACGACATGATGTACGGGCCCCAGGCGGCTCTCATCGCAGAGAGCTTCACAGCACGGTTGCGGTACTCGGGTGCCTCACTCGGCTATCACCTGGCGTCCATAGTTTCAGGTGGCCCAGCGCCGTTGATCGCTACCGCCCTGTTCGCGCGCTACCGATCGGGCCACGCGATAGCAATCTACCTGGCCGCCTGCGCAGTGATCAGCGCCATCGCAACCCGTTACCTGACCGATCACACGAACAGAAGACTCGACGACTGAGAATCATCGGCCCGCCAACCCGGACTCACTTGCGGGCGGATTGGTTCCTGAATAAAAGGTTGCGGCTGGGACGGCCCTGATAAACGCGGCTGCACGCATCTGGCTGGACTGAGTTGGCACTTGCTCAACCTCGGCTCGCAAAGGTACCACCTTGCGTAGGGCGAGCCAGGCAGCCGTCGGGGCCGGCCCGAACTTTCGCTGTGGATCCTGCACCTGGCGGACATCCATCCAAAGACTCCCTTGCAGCAAATCATGTCCCAGCAGGTCCATCGTAACTGACACGGCCTGACGGGCTCGCTGGACCTTGAGGCGTGTCTGGGCCTGCAGGTCCTCGACCGTGGCGACGATCGCGCTGCCAAACGGTGCCACCGGATTCATCAGGCTTTGAATCTCCTGCTGCAGGTCTACCGGAGTGTATCCATCATCAGGGTCGGGTAGGCCGGACAGGACATCAGGTGCTTTGACGACGGTAAAGAAGGGGTTGCTGAAGCGGTCGATTCGCAGCATCACCGCCACGTCCAGGTTGGCCAATGCAATGACAAAGTTCTCGAGCTTGTTGGCCATCGGAAACGGATCCCAATTCGCGTTCGAGACGATGTACCCGTGTTGACCATGACTGTGCGGTCCGCCCTTCACGTAGTATTTCATCATCTGCGGTGTAGCCAGTTCCCAGGAATCCTCCGGCCCCAAGCCCACGTGAACCGCTGGATTGTGGTCCGAGGAATTCGCTTGAAACACGACGGCGTCCTTGAGTGCGGACCACTCTTCCCACGCCGAGCCCTGACGGATCGACGACGCTCGCAGGCTCTCCGGATCCTGGATGATACGGGCCGTATCCGAGTCGAACAGGTAACTGCCTTTGATCATGGCGAGTACGCGGCTGGCATCCCAGTTCAACCACTTGTTGGGGCGATCCATTTGCACGACGAGGCTGAGGGGCGTGATGCTGCTGTTCATGCCGTTCAGATCCATCGCATAGATGAGATCAGCCCACTCGAGAGCTTCCCGGGCATCGTTGACCAGCAGCGCGGCTTGTCCGGTTGCATAGGCATTACCGCTGACAAGCGCGCTGTCGTCGGCACCAAACGGCTGCAGGGGCTTTAATCCGGCCTTTTTGAGTGCTTCCGCGGCCGGCATCCGCACGCCACGGTAATAGGCTTCACCCACGCCCACCATGGTTCCCCCCACGTTGCCAAGCTGTGCGAGATCGCCCTCGCCCACCGTGCCGCGCGACTGCACCACCGGCGTGATTCGCGTATTGAGAAGATCAAGCAACATCTGGCCGAGCTGCGGACTGGGCGCGTTGTAAGTCATGGCATTGGCGCGGACCACCATCATGGCGCGAACGATTTCCTCGTCGCTCACTGGCGGGCCGAAGCCCCATGCCGCACCGCGACGAAACCTTTCCATTTGCATCTGTTCGACTTTCGGTTTGTTCGCGGTGGACATGGCATCGCCCGTGAACAACACCGTTTCGCGCTGATCGCCGGTACCGCGGTTGAACCAGTACACGGCCATCCCCTCGGCAACTGCTTCAAGCAACAGGCCGTAGTTGTCCGCTTCGCGTTGGCGCGCGGCAGCGCTCAATTCAACTTTCGCGCCATGCCGTGCAACCTTCACAATCTGTTCGATCGTCAGATCATGACCGTCGAGAGTGATCGTCTGCTGGCTCAGCGTCGGCGTGATTGGGGTATAGACCTCGGCCGCCGCTGCGTTCAGGCCAATGAAGGAGACGCCCACTGTGATCAGTGAGCCGAGCGCCGGCCGCGCGGAATGCCGCCATCGTGAGTGCATGTGTAGGCCTCGTAGCTTGCACTTATATTAGCCTAGGGTAATACTCTATCGCACTAGGGTGATTCCACGTCAAGGTCCGGTAAGCGCAGGAGAGACGAGTGGCGGGGTCCATCAAACGGCAGCAACGGACACGTAACTTTGACTTGCCCGTGGATCCCGGCTCGCGCCGTCCCCTGCGGGAGCGGATCAAGGAATTCGTCGTCGGCAAGATCGAGTCCGGTGAATGGGCTGAAGGACACCACGTGCCTTCCGAGAGCGCGCTGGCCGCGGAATTCGGCACAGCACGCATGACCGTTCACGGTGCGTTGAAGGATCTTGCGGCCGAGGGCATCCTGGTTCGCCGGCCGGGGGCTGGCACGCACGTCGCCTCACGCAAACCTCAGGCGACGCTGATGGAGGTTCGCAACATCCAGGATGAGATCCGCGAGCGCGGTCACCGCCATTCCGCAAGGATGGCATTGCTCGCGGCTGAACCGTGCGATCTGCCAATTGCGACCGAGCTGGAAGTGGCACCGGGCTCCATTGTCTACCACTCGCTCATCACACATTTCGAGGATGATCGCCCCATCCAACTCGAGAATCGCTACGTCACTCCCGAATTCGCCAAGGACTATCTGAAGCAGGACTTCACGCGCAAGACGCCAAATGAGTACCTGACGAGCTTGTGCCCGGTGGATGAAGTGGAGCATGTGATCCAGGCAATGATGCCCGATCGGGCAACGCGTGCGCTCCTGCGGATTCCCGCTAACGAACCCGTGCTCCATGTCCGCCGCCGAACATGGTCGGGCGGTGCTGTCGTATCAACTGCGCGGCTCGTCCATCCCGGGTCGCGCTATAGCCTGTTTGGCCGGTTCCGGGTTACTCGCAAGTCACCGCCGTGAATAACGAACTGCAGCGTCGAGTGACCGAAGGGCCGTTGACGCCGTTCCAACTCTTCGCCATCGGCATCTGCGTGTGCCTCAACATGGTGGATGGATTCGACATCCTGGCCATGTCGTTTGCGGCATCGGGCGTCAAGGCAGACTGGCATCTCACCGACAGCCAACTCGGTTACCTGTTCAGCGCTGGCCTCGTCGGCATGGGGATCGGCTCGTTGACGATCGCGCCCTGGGCGGATCGGTTGGGGCGGCGCCCGATCGTGCTGCTGTCAGTGACCTTAGCCGGGCTCGGCATGGTCGGGTCGGCAGCAGCGCCCGGATTTCCGCAACTCCTTCTGTTGCGTGTCCTCACGGGCCTCGGCATTGGCGGCACCATTGCCAGTGTCGCGGTGATTGTCTCCGAGTACGCGCCCGCCCGCTGGCGCAGCGTCGCACTCGCGATCTACGCGACCGGCTACTCCGTCGGGGCAACGATTGGGGGCGCGCTCACGGCCCTTGCCGTCCAACGCTTTGGCTGGCGATCCGCATTTGCAATTGGGGGCCTGTTATCCCTCATCCTGGTCCCAGTCGCGTGGCGCCGGCTCCCCGAGTCACTCGACTTCCTTTTGACGCGCCGTCCGCCATCCGCGCTTCGTCGAGTGAACGATCTGCTTCTGGCGATGCGTCAGGAAGCTGTGAGTGTTCTGCCGGACAGCCGCCAGGGGGAAGCCGCTCCTGCGCGCGCGCTGGCACTGCGTGCGTTGGTCACACGCACAACGATCCTCGCGTGGTTCGTATTCTTCTGCACGATGGCCGGTTTCTATTTTGTCGTGAGCTGGACACCGCGGTTGTTATCAGCGGCCGGCATGGCCAGCAGCTCAGGTATGACCGGCGGCGTCCTGTTGAATCTCGGCGGGATTGTCGGCTCCCTTCTGTACGCTTGGGGTGCCTCGCGCGCGAATGCACGCTGGCTGCTGACCCTGTCGCTCGTAGGGACGGCGCTGTTGGTCGGCGTGTTCGGGCTCTCGATAGACAACCTCACCGCGGCGTTGTGGATCGCCTTGATGCTCGGCATGATCGCTAATTGCGCGATGGCGGGCCTATATGCAGTCGGACCCACCCTGTACCCGACCGCCGTGCGCGCTACGGGCATGGGTTCAGCGATCGGCATTGGCCGGGCGGGCGCGATTCTCGCACCTGTCATATCCGGAACGCTCCTTGACGCGGGGTGGACACCGGCACACCTCTATGTGTTGTTCGCGATTCCATATGCTGCCGCTGCGCTCGCGACGCTGGGCATCTCCATGGCTGTCGCTGAAAACCACAGCTAGTTCATTGAGTTAAAGAACGTGCGACGGTTGGCTCAAGCGGCGCATGAGCCAGTTTCGCACCATTTCCGGCTTCTTCTATTTACGAACGAAATAGGAGCGATCCGGATGAGCACGACCACGGCACGTATACCTCAGAGCGCTAGATTGGACGGACCGGTGCTTCCGGACGCGCTACTTACGCGCTGCGCCGAGCGTGCCCCCGGCTACGATCACGATCACAGCTTCTTCGCGGAGGACTTTGAAGAGCTTTGTGACGCGGGTTATCTGCGAATCGCCATTCCACAAGAGCTGGGCGGGCGAGGCCTGTCACTCGCCCAAGTAGTACAGGAGCAGCGGCGCTTGGGTTACCACGCCGCGCCGACGGCACTCGCAGTCAACATGCATATCTACTGGACAGGCATCGCTGCGGATCTCTGGCGTTCCGGTGACACCTCTCTCGAGTGGCTTCTCGTTGAGGCAGCACGAGGCGCAATTCTTGCCGCGGGCCACGCTGAAAGCGGAAACGACATCCCTCTACTCCTCTCCACCACCAAGGCTGAACGTGTCGCCGGCGGATATCGATTCACGGGAAGAAAGTCGTTCGGAAGTCTCTCCCCCGTGTGGACCTATCTCGGTATTCACGGCATGGACGCCAGCGACGCCACGGCGCCGAAGATTGTGCATGCGTTCATGCCACGGAGTTCCGAGGGCTATCGGATCGAGGAGACGTGGGACGTGCTCGGCATGCGCGCCACACGCAGCGACGACACGATTTTGGACGGCGTGTTCGTGCCCGATCGCTATGTGTCGCGCATCGTGCCGGCAGGCGCCGCCGGCATGGATCGCTTCGTGCTCTCAGTCTTCGCCTGGGCCCTGCTCGGCTTTGGCAACATCTATTGCGGCCTCGCGCGCCGCGCGCTGGACCTCACTCTCGAGGCGGCGAAGTCCCGACGCTCCATCGCCTTGTCGCGGCCCATGGCATATCACCCCGAAGTACAACACTGTGTCGCCGAGATGGGCTTGGCACTCGAATCCATCGAACCGCACCTTGACCGCATTGCCGCGGACTGGTCCGACGGCGTCGACCATGGACCGCACTGGCCGGCCAAAATTCTGGCCGCGAAGTATCACGCGGTAGAAAGCTCGTGGCGCGTCGTCGATCTTGCGCTCGAGGTCAGCGGTGGATTTGGCATCTTCCGGCGAAGCGGTCTCGAGCGCATTTTTCGCGACGCACGCCTCGGCCGCTTTCACCCAGCCAATTCCATGCTGACACACGAACTGGTGGCCAAGACCCTTCTCGGCATCAGCCCCGATGAAGTCCCAAGATGGGGGTGAGCCAAGTGCCTACGCAAACATCGCGGGGCTGATCTCAAAAGCCACCTCGGAGATGCGGTCTGCCGGCAGGCCGGCGCGTCTGGCGTGCTCGTAAATAGCCTCCGGGCTTGGCGCGTCATATTCGCAATAGATCTTGCCCTCAGTGTCGGAAACATAGCTGCGTATCCAGCGCACTTCCGGCATGTCAGCGAGAACCGCTACGGAGCGCCGGGCAACAGCGGCGAAATCTTCCCGCGAGAGCGCCGGGACTGTTCGTTCAATGATGTAACGTGGCATCGGCTATTCCTCCATCATGGTTCGCATTTGTTCGAGGCGCTGCTGCATCCGTTGTTCGCCGGGAGCGTCCGCGACAAGGCGACGCAGCTCGAGCGACTGCTCGAAACACTCGACAGCACTCGCGAACCGTCGGCCGACGACATGTACGTCGCCCAGTGCAGCCAACGCGTGAGCCTCGAGGAGGCGCTGACCGGTCTCGCGGTTGAGAACAACGCTCTCTTCGAGCGCCGTTCGAGCTTCATCGTGACGATTGAGGCGCGCCAGCGTCACAGCAAGGCTGTTCAATGCCAAACCCTCGTGGAGGCGATGTCCGATGCGCCTGAGGAGTTCGAGGGCAATCTCGTAATGTCTGAGCGCATTGGAATAGTTGGAACTTTCCCATTCCAGGATGCCCAGCATGTTCCGCAGGGCTGCCTCGCGCCGCTCTTCTCCCAACGTTGATGCGAGGGCGAGCGCGGCCTCGGCTCGCGGGATAACTTCGCTAGGGACGGCCGAACGTGCGCGAGCACTACGCGCGATACCCTCAAGCGCATCAAGCTCACCGCGCGCATCACCAAGACGGGCCCGCAGCATCCGCACTTTTTCCCAGGCTGTTTCAGCCTCTGAAATAGCTCCCGACCGCTCCAGAGCTGCGGCGAGCCGCGTCAATATTTCTGCTTCGCCGACCCGATCCTCGAGCTGCGCAAACACCGTCGCGGCTTCTTCCAGGTAGGGCTGGGCTTCCGAATGTCGCCCAAGGCCGAACAGCACTTCCCCGATGGCTCGCAGCGACTGCACGAGGCCATCGGCATGATGCGCCCGCCGGGACAGGGCAATGGCCTCCTCATACGTGCGCAGCGATTCCGGGATGCGGCTCCGCTGCAGAAGTACATGGGCGATGCCCATGAGATGAAACGAGCGTTGGATCGGCAGCAGATGCTTACGCGAAATATCGTCGGCCTGCTGTAGCAACTCCAAAGCACGATCCAGATTGCCCAGCGAGCGATACACGTTCGCGAGATTCTGCAGGCTGTACACCAGCGTGGTTGGATCCTGCACGAGCGCAGGTAAGGCCAGCGCCTCCTCGAGGCAAACCAAAGCGCGGGAATATTCGCCCATGCTCTTCAGAATAACCCCGAGATTGGCAAGGTCGCCCGCGACGGCAAGCTCGTCATGGCGTTGGCGATCAATGGCCAACGCGCTCTCAGTAATCGCAAGCGCTTCCGCGTGACGCTGCTCATGCCAGCGTAGCAGCCCCAGGCTCCGCAGTGCATGACGCTCGTGCGTCACATCACCACGTTCCCGGCAGATGCGTAGGGCTGTACTCAACATGCGATCGGCGGCGTCGAAGCGTTTAAGTAGCGTGGAGAGGTCACCCTGCCGCAGATAGGCTTGCGCAAGGCGTTCTGACGCGCCTCGGGGCGCAAGTAGTGAGATCAGCTCGTCGACGATATGTTGCTGCCGACCACGTTGCCCCAGTGTTTCGCACTGCCGCTCCTGCTGCAGTAGCACGTCCGTCAGCAGATCAAATCGTTCTTCACTTTCGGGTAGGCGCATCACCCATTGCCGCACCCGATCGAGCGTAGCGAGAGCGTCGGTAAACTGACCCAGTGCGTTCGCACGGCTCGCCGCACGCCGGCCATGTTCGACAGCCGGTGCCCATGTCTCGGCGAGCGCGAAATGGTGCGCGAGCAGCGAAGCCTGATCGTCGCTACACCCTCCGGGAGCCGTTTCGATCGCACAGCCGATGAGATGGTGAAGTGATCGTTTCTGGTGACCGAGCAGACTGTCGTAGGTGACCTCCTGCGTAAGTACGTGTTTGAATCGATAGCCACGCGCCAGCAAGGCTTCGGACTGCTGAATGAGCCCCGCAGCATTGAGCTGCTCGATCGCACGCTCCGGATTACGCTGGGCGCCGAGTACCTCGATCAACACATCGTTGCTGAACTCTCTGCCAATGACGGAAGCGACGCGCAACACTTCGAGTGCATTCGGCTCCAGACTGTCCAGGCGAGTGCGGATGACCGCCTGCACAGTATCGGGCAGCCT
>Ga0207710_10000162_pt1 | contig 70808 bp, 56 predicted proteins | sample KBSS24metaG_FD_184400 | JGI IMG/M metagenome (GOLD analysis project Ga0207710, IMG submission 184400) | Switchgrass rhizosphere microbial communities from Kellogg Biological Station, Michigan, USA - KBS S2-4 metaG (SPAdes) (version 2) | ecosystem: Host-associated > Plants > Roots > Rhizosphere...
TCGACGAACCGCGAGTAGTGGCCCTGGAATGCGACGGTCACCGTGCCGGTCGGGCCGTTACGGTGCTTGGCCAGGATGAAGTCGGCCTCGCCGGCACGGGCTGACTCCTTCTCGACCGCGTCCTCCCGGTAGAGCAGGATCACGGCGTCCGCGTCCTGCTCGAGCGAGCCCGACTCGCGCAGGTCGGAGAGCTGGGGCCGTTTGTCGGCCCGCTGCTCGGAGGCCCGGTTGAGCTGGGAGATCGCCACGATCGGGATATCGAGCTCCTTGGCCAGCAGCTTCATCGACCGGGAGATCTCGCTGACCTCCTGCTGGCGGCTTTCGACCCGCTTGGGCGAGGACATCAGCTGGAGGTAGTCCAGGATGATCAGACGCAGGTCGTTGCGCTGGCGCATCCGGCGCGCCTTCGCGCGGATCTCCATCATCGTCAGGTGCGGGCTGTCGTCGATGTAGAGCGGCGCCTCGGCTACCTCGCCCATCCGGCGGACCAGCCGGGCCCAGTCGTCGTCGGTCAGCCGGCCGGTCCGGATGTTCTGGAGCGATACCCGGGCCTCGGCTGAGAGGAGCCGCATGGTGATCTCCATGCGGCTCATCTCCAGCGAGAAGATGGCCGAGGTCATCCCGTTCTTGATCGAGGCGGCGCGGGCGAGGTCGAGGCCGAGGGTGCTCTTGCCGACGGCGGGCCGGGCGGCCACGATCCACAGCTGACCGCCGTGCAGGCCGTTGGTCAGCTCGTCGAGGTCGACGAAGCCGGTGGGCACGCCGGTGAGCGCGCCGTCGTGGCTCCCGATCGCCTCCATCTCCTCTAAGGCCGGGTTGAGCAGCTCGCCCAGGGTGGCATAGTCCTCGCTGGCGCGGTGCTCGGTCACGTCGTAGACGGTCGCCTGGGCCCGGTCGACGACGTCGTCAACGTCGGGCGCCGGTCCGAGCGCCATCTGCACGATCCGGGTGCCCGCCTCGGCCAACCGGCGCAGAACGGCCTTCTCGGCCACGATCCGGGCGTAGTAGCCGGCGTTGGCCGCCGTTGGCACACTGGAGATCAGCGTGTGGAGGTAGGTTGCGCCGCCGACCCGTTCCAGCAGGTCGCGCCGGGCGAGCTCGGCGGCGGTGCTGATGACGTCGGCGGGTTCCCCGGCCCCGTAGAGGTCACCGATGACCTCGAAGACCATGCTGTGCGCGGGCCGGTAGAAGTCGACGGCCCGGACGACCTCGACGACGTCGGCGATCGCGTCCTTCGACAAGAGCATTCCGCCGAGCACGCTCTGCTCCGCCGGCAGATCGTGCGGTGGCGTGCGGTCGAACTCGACCGGTGGCGGGGAGCCCGCACCACCACGGGTGACATCGGTCAGCGTCACGGCCGTTCCTTCGTCGCGGGATCGGGGGCCGGGATCGGGGTGACCCCTGTGCTGATCAATCAGCGTCGATCAATCAGCCTTGATCAACGAGCGTCGATCACTGACTTCCGATCGATCCGCGCCGATCAACGGGAACATATGTTCGACGTAGCAATCTTCCGACACCGCGCCGCCCAGGTCAAGCACCCCGCCTGGATCCCCGACCCTAGAGGCCGGCTCCGCGATTCGCGAAACGGTTATCCACAGGTCCTGTGGACAGAGCCTGTGTGAAACGCCGTGCGTGTTGGGGATACAGGGCCCGTTTCTGACCTCGAGCTGTGGACAACTGTGGATCCCCAGCCGGCGTCCGGAGTGGATTGCCCAGCCCACTGGGGCATCGGCGATCGGGCACCCTGTGGACAGAAAAAAGTTGGGCCAGATTCGTCACGATCTTCCCCGCGAGGTGCTCGAGCATAGATCGGCGCGCTCGGCGAGCTGGTCCGAACAGCGCGAAGGGCTCTCGGACCGAGGCCCGGGAGCCCTTCATCACGTTCCGCGCCGCGTCCCGATCAGGCCGCGACGACCTCCAGCTGGACGGTAGCCACGACGTCCGGGTGCAGGTGCACCGAGACCGCGTGCCGTCCGACCGACTTGATCGGCGCGGACAGGTCCACCTTGCGGCGGTCCAGTTCCGGGCCGCCGGCGGCGGTCACGGCCGACACGACGTCGGCCGAGGTGACCGAGCCGAACAGGCGGCCTTCCTTGCCGGCACGCACCGGCAGTCGCACCGACAGGCCGCCGAGCTGGCCGGCGATCTCCTGCGCGTGGCCGAGGTCGCGGACCGCCCGGGCCGAGCGGGCCCGCTGGATCTGCTCCACCTGCTTCTGCGCGCCGCGGGTCGCCAGGATCGCGTACCGGCGGGGGATGAGGTAGTTGCGGCCGTAGCCGTCGGCGACCTCGACGATGTCACCGGGGCTACCGAGGCCCGGGACCTCCTGAGTGATGATCAGCTTCACGGCGTCCTCCCTAGCGGGCCGTCGAGGTGTACGGGAGGAGCGCCATCTCGCGGCTGTTCTTCACCGCGACCGCGACGTCTCGCTGGTGCTGGCTGCAGTTCCCGGTGACCCGGCGGGCCCGGATCTTGCCCCGGTCCGAGATGAACTTGCGCAGCAGCGAGGTGTCCTTGTAGTCGATGTACTCGGTCTTGTCCTTGCAGAACGCGCAGACCTTCTTCTTCGGCTTGCGCACGGCCGCCTTGGCCATGGTTGTCTCCTCGTGATGTCCGCGCGCCGCGTCGCTTCGGGGTCCGCCGCCGGGCGGTCCGCCAGGCGGGGCTGGCGCGCGAGGTAGTCAGTCGGCCGGGGACTGCGCGGCGCTCACCGCGCCCCGGTCAGTGGCGTCAGAACGGGGGCTCGTCCGAGTAGGGGCCAGCCGGCGCGGACCACGGGTCGTCGGCCGGGCCGCCGCCGCTGCCGTAGCCGCCACCGCCGCCGGAGGGGGCGCCCGCGCCGACGGGCGCGCCGCCGTTACCGCCGCCGTAGCCGCCCTGGCCGCCACCACCACCGCCGCCGCCCCGGGCCGCGCGGTTCACCTTCGCGGTGGCGTACCGCAGCGACGGGCCGATCTCCTCGACGTCCAGCTCGATGACCGTGCGCTTCTCGCCCTCACGGGTCTCGTAGGAGCGCTGCTTGAGCCGACCCTGCACGATTACTCGCGCGCCCTTGGTCAGCGACTCGGCCACGTGCTCGGCGGCCTGGCGCCAGATCGAGCAGCGCAGGAACAGCGCCTCGCCGTCCTTCCACTCGTTCGTGGCCCGGTCCAGGATGCGAGGGGTCGCCGCGACGGTGAAGTTCGCGACGGCGGCGCCGTTCGGCGTGAACCGAAGCTCCGGGTCGGCCGTCAGGTTGCCGACGACCGTGATGACGGTCTCACCAGCCATGAGTGCGCTCCCTACCCTGGCCCGTCGTCACGCGACTACTCTGGCGCGTGGTCACGCGACGGCCTTGCGCTTCTGCTTCAACTCGGGAAGACGGATCACCTTCGTGCGCATGATCGACTCGTTCAGGACGAGCTGGCGGTCCAGCTCGGCGACGACGTCGGGCTCCGCGCGCAGATCGATGATCGCGTAAATGCCTTCGTGGCTCTTGCGGATCTCATAGGACAGCCGCCGACGGCCCCAGACGTCGACCTTCTCCACCACGCCGCCGCCCTGGCGGACGACGTTGAGGTACTGGTCGAGGGACGGCGCGACGGTGCGCTCCTCGAGATCCGGTTCGAGGATCACCATAAGTTCGTAATGACGCGACAAGCTGAACCCACCTCCTGTGGACTCAAGCGGCCACGGACGGTCCGTGGCAGGAGGGATGCCCGGTCATGTGCCCGGCCGCGGTGGCCGGCCCATGGGGGTGGCGGCCGCGGCGTGGACGACGAATCCGGGTCAGAGCCGAGCTTACTCGACGTCCATGGTCGGGCCTGGAAGGCCACCGCCGGGTGTCCGGCCGGGCGTCCTTGACACCGGCGAAATCGGCTGCGTGCCGTCGGCCCACAGCGGTGTTTCCAACGGTGCTTCCGGTGGTGGGGCCAGCTGGCCGTCCCCCGCGCCGGTGCCGGGGGCGCGGCCGTGAGCGGCGGCGACGACCCGGACCCAGGCCATGCCGACGCCGAGAACAGTGACGGCGGCCAGCGCCACCAGGAGTCCGCCGGCCTTCGCGGCGGGCGAGGGAACGGCCGTCGCCACCACCAGGACGACGGCGGTCAGGACGACCGCCGCGACGACCACCGAATGTTCGGCGGACCGGCGTCCACCCGCCGGGCTCGGGCCCGGCCCGTCCGGCCTGTTCACGGCGTGATCCTCGCACGGGTCGCCGCGCGGCGGGACCGCCGTGTCGCGAAGCGGCAGACTGGCGCCATGACGACGGCATCATCCCCATCGCGCCCGGTGGACGGCCCGGTCCTGGAGCTCGCGGTGTTCACCGTCGCGCCCGGTGCCGAGGCGGGGTTCGTCGCGGCGTTCGCGCAGGCGAAGTCCCTGCTCACGGAGAATCCCGGCTGCCGGAGCGCCCGATTGACCCAGGGGGTCGAGTCGCCGTCGCGCTTCGTCCTGCTGGTCGAGTGGGACACCCTCGACGCCCACCTGGTCGGGTTCCGCGAGTCGCCGGCCTTCGGCCGGTGGCGGGGGCTGCTCGGCCCGTTCTTCGCCGCGCCGCCGGACGTCGAGCACTACACCGACCTGCCGGCCTGACGGTCTGTCAGCCGTCGTGCCTCCGGGCCCTGACCTCGGCGTTCAGACCAGCGGGAGGGGTGTCAAGGGCTGCTGGCGAACTCGCCCGGGGCGCGCGCCGGGCGTCCGGTACCGCGAATCGGCCCGTTGGGGATTACCGTGGAAAAGGTCCGCTCGACACGATCGCCCCCCGAGGTTCCGATGCCCGCACTGCGTTCCCGGACGACAACCCATGGCCGCAACATGGCGGGAGCCCGCGCCCTGTGGCGGGCGACCGGGATGACTGACGGCGACTTCGGCAAGCCCATCGTCGCCGTCGCCAACAGCTTCACCGAGTTCGTCCCGGGCCACGTGCACCTCAAGGACCTCGGCCGGATCGTCGCGGACGCGGTCGCCGAGGCCGGCGGGGTGGCTCGCGAGTTCCACACGATCGCCGTTGACGACGGGATCGCGATGGGCCACGGGGGCATGCTCTACTCGCTGCCCTCCCGCGAGGTGATCGCGGACAGCGTCGAGTACATGGTGAACGCACACTGCGCGGACGCCCTGGTCTGCATCTCGAACTGTGACAAGATCACGCCCGGCATGCTGCTGGCCGCGCTGCGCCTCAACATCCCGACGGTCTTCGTCTCCGGCGGCCCGATGGAGGCCGGAAAGGTCGTGGTGGCCGACGGCGTGGCCCGGGTGAAGACCGACCTGATCAGCGCGATGTCGGCCTCGGCCGATCCGTCGGTCTCCGACGAGGCCCTCGGCGGCATCGAGCGCTCAGCCTGCCCGACCTGCGGATCCTGTTCGGGCATGTTCACGGCGAACTCGATGAACTGCCTGACCGAGGCCCTCGGCCTGGCCCTGCCGGGCAACGGTTCGACGCTGGCCACGGCGGCTGCCCGCCGGGACCTGTTCAGCCGGGCCGGGAAGCTGGTCGTCGAGCTGGCCCGCCGCTACTACGACAAGGATGACGACGCGGTGCTGCCGCGCTCGATCGCCACTCTCTCGGCCTTCCGCAACGCGTTCGCGGTCGACGTGGCGATGGGCGGGTCGACCAACACCGTCCTGCACCTGCTGGCGGCGGCCGTCGAGGCCGGCGTCGACATCACGCTGGACGACATCGACGCCATCTCGCGCCGGGTGCCGTGCCTGTGCAAGGTCGCGCCGAGCAGCACGAAGTACCACATCGAGGACGTGCACCGGGCCGGCGGCATCCCGGCGATCCTGGGCGAGCTGGACCGGGCGGGCCTGCTCGCGCACGACGTGCGCTCGGTGCACTCCGAAAGCCTCGAGGAGTTCCTGGCCAGCTGGGACATCCGCCGACCGGAGCCGGCGCCGGCCGCGATCGAGCTGTTCCACGCCGCGCCCGGCGGGGTGCGCACGATCGAGCCGTTCTCGTCGACCAACCGGTGGGACTCGCTCGACACCGACGCGGCCGAGGGCTGCATCCGCGACATCGAGCACGCCTACACCGCCGAGGGCGGCTTGGCCGTGCTGTGGGGGAGCCTCGCCCCCGACGGCGCGGTCGTGAAGACAGCCGGCGTCGACCAGAGCCAGTGGGTGTTCAGCGGACCCGCGTTCGTCGTCGAGAGCCAGGACGAGGCGGTCGAGGCCATCCTGTCTGGTCGGATCACGCCGGGCGACGTCATCATCGTGCGGTACGAGGGTCCCCGGGGCGGGCCGGGCATGCAGGAGATGCTCTACCCGACCGCCTTCCTCAAGGGGCGGGGTCTGGGCCCGAAGTGCGCGCTGGTCACCGACGGCCGATTCTCCGGCGGAAGCTCCGGCCTGTCGATCGGGCACGTCTCGCCGGAGGCGGCCCACGGCGGTCCGATCGCGCTCGTCCAGCCCGGCGACATCATCGACATCGACATCCCCAGCCGGCGTATCGATCTTCGGGTCGAGGACGCCGAGCTCGAGCGTCGCCGGGCCGAGCTTCTGGCCGGCGGCGGCTACCAGGCCCGGGACAGGGAGCGGCCGGTGTCGGCGGCGCTGCGGGCCTACGCCGCCATGGCCACCTCCGCGTCCACCGGCGCGGCGCGGGACGTGTCGTTACTCGGCTGAATCGGCGTCGGGCCCGGGTCAGACGGCGGCGGTCAGTTCGGGGGACGCGCTGGCGGACCGCCTCGAGCGTATCGAGGGGCGGTCGCCCCAGCAGGGTGGCCAGGTCGCTGGCCGCGTCGCGGCGCGCGCTCGCGGCTTCCGCCGCCCGCCGCGGCTCAGTCGCCGGCGGTGGACGGCGCCGAGGTGGACGGCGCCGAGGTGGACGGCGCCGAGGTGGACGGCGTCGAGGAGGACGGTCCGGCCTGGGCTGTCTGGCCCGGCGCAGCCGGTGAACGGCTGGCGATCAACTCGGCGACCCGGTGCGTCGGCTCCAGCAGGACGTCGGCGATCGGAAGCGTGAGGAGATCGTTCGCGTCGAAGGCGGCCTGAGTCTCGGTGACCGCTTCGACGATCTCCGCCATCCGCTCGCCGGTCGCGTCCATCGCGACCTTCAACTCGCCCAGGCTGTCCGGCTGGCGGAGCTCGACGTGCACGACCGACAGGTTCGTGATGTCGGTCCCGTCGTGCTCCGGGACGATCAGCACGATGCGTTCGTCGAGCCGGCCGCGCACCAGTCGGGGCACGCGTAGATCGTGTACGCGCCGCTTGGAACCCGTCAGCGGCGCGCCCTGGTCGGCCCGGCTCGGTAGATCGGCTACGGCGCCGGTCTTCGTGGTGATCCGCGCGTACAGTCCGCCCCGCCCGGTTGTGATCCGGTAGCGGGCCACCCCGGTGGCCCGCGCGACGACTCCGTCGTAGGAGCGCAGAACATGCAGCGTTGGATAGGTCAGTGCCGCCGCGTCGGCGCCCGCGTCGCGCAGCGCCTGCACAAGCTGGTTGTCGTACAGGTCGGCATCCGATCGGGACGTCCCCACCGTCACCGTCTTGGCCTGGTGCTTGACCGTGTCGATCGGCCGGCCGAGCTCGTCGAGCGCGGCCGTCAGCGCCGCCCGCAGCGCGCCGACCGGATCGTTCAGCGCGGCGCGGCCGCTGCCGGTGACCGCGCCCTCCACCGGGTTGGTGGTCGCGGCGGCGACCGCCAGGGCCATCGCCGTCCGGCTGGTCAGCACCCCCCGGGTCTGCCCGTCGAGAGCCGCGTTCATGATCCGGTTGGTCAGCACGTAGACCTCGGCCGGCACCCGGGCACCGGCCGACGGCGTCCGGTCGACGGCCGCCTCCAGGCTGGCCAGCGCGAGCCGGACGTCGTCGGCGGTCGCGTCGATCGTGCGCGCGGCGTGGTAGGCGAAGAGGTGCCCGGCGGCGGTCGAGAGGATCCAGGCTACGGCCGGATGGGTCGCCGGGACCGGGATCACCAGGTCGGCCGGCCAGAGATGCGCGGTCGCGTCGTCGCAGATCACTACCGGCCGGTTGCGGTGGGCGGCCAGGATGTCGACCTCCTTGACCAGGTCGGCCACCTGGCGGGGCTGCGCCCCGGCCGCGCAGACCAGCACCAGCGCCTCGGCCGAGAGGTCGATGTGCTTTTTGTCCTCCACCGCGTCGTCGGAGATCGTCTTGTAGCACAGCTCGGACAGCTTGATCCGGATCTCGGCGGCCGCGACCCGGTTCGGCCCCGAGCCGACCACGGCCCAGTACGGATAGCGGCTGGCCACCGCGCCGGCGGCCGCCGCGATCTGGTCGTCGACCGCCCGCAGCGCGATGAGCTGGTCGGGGATGCGCAGCAGTGGGCGCAGGAGCGCGGCCTCCTGGTCGGCGCTGACCGAGCCGATCTCCCGGCCGATCTCCAGCGCGAGCAGGCAGCCGGCGGCCACCTGGGCGTAGAAGGCCTTCGTCGAGGCGACCGAGAGCTCCACGTCCCGCCCGTCGGAGGTGTAGAGGACGCCGTGACTTTTCTCGGCCAGGTCGCTGTCGCGCCGGTTGACGATCGCCAGGACGGTCGCCCCGCGCTCTCGGGCGAGATCGACCGCGCGGTTGGTGTCGGTGGTCGACCCGGACTGGCTGACCGCGATCACACAGACGTCGCTCATGTCGCGGCGCAGTCCCCAGGCGGAGAACTCGGTGGCCGGCGTGCCGAGCACGCTGATCTCCCGGGGGAGCAGCGTCCGCATGGTCACCGCGATGCCGGTGCAGGCCACCCCGGCCGTGCCCTGCCCGACCAGGACGATCTCCCGGATCGCCCCACTGGCCAGGCGATGGCGCAGCTCGGGCGGGACCGACGAGGCCGGCAGGCTGACCCGCGGCTGGTCGTCCACGACGTGGACCCGGCCGCGCAGGGTCTTGCCGAACGACGCCGACGACTCGTTGATCTCCTTCTGCAGATAGTGCTCGAAGTCGCCCAGCGCGAGATCGCGGGTGGTGACCTCCGCCTCCCGGATCTCGCTCGGCTCGACCGGGCGCTCACGGCCGTCGCCGTCGATCCGCCGGGGCGAGGCCAGTCCGCCCCGTCCCGACCGGGACAGCCGGACGATGGTGCCGGCCCGCTCGGCTCCCGGCCACTGCCGGCCCTCGACCCGCAGGTAGTGGCGGGTGTTGGCGACCAGGCCGTAGGCCTCGCTGGCGACCAGGTAGCCCCCCGGGGTGAAGCCGACGTAGAGGGCCTGGCCGCTGCCCTTGACCGCGAGGACGATCTCGTCGGCTGGGTCCTCGCCTCGGGCGGCGATCGCCATGGACCCCTCGAACCGGGCCAGCGCCGCCCGCATGGCCTCGTCGGGTGCCTCGCCGGCGGCGAGGCCCGCAGCGAGCAGTATCGGGATCAGTTTCGCGTCGGTGGTGACGCCGGCCGACTCTGGGTGGTAGCCGAGTTGCTCACGAAGGTCGAGGTAGTTGTCGATGTCCCCGTTGAGGACGGCCAGGGCGTAGCGGCCCGCGCCCTCGCCGGCGGCCGGCTGCGTCGGCACGGCGAACGGGCCGGTCCCGCCGGCGGTGTTGTCGCGGCGGCTGTCCACCGGGTGCGCGTTCGCCTCGCTGATGCGCCCGACGCTGGCCCAGCGGGTGTGAGCGATGATCGTGACGGTCGCCGACGGCAGCGCCAGGACCCGGTGCAGCTCCTCGTCGTCGGTGATCGTGCGCCGCAGCGCGGCGACGTTGTCGCCGAGCCGCCCGACGATCGCCGCGTGCTTGTAGACGAAGCAGACGCCGTCCCGGTTGGTCACCATCGCGCCGTCGCGCAGCAGCGGGTCCGCCCGGCCGGCACCGAAACCCAGCGGAAGCGACGCGCGGTCCGCGCTGTCCAGATCGACCCACACGGACACGCCGGCCGAATCCCGACCGCGCACCTCAAGCCGGTCGATCCCGTCCAGCACCGCGCTCAGCGCCAGATAGGACGTGGCCGAGCGGCCGGTGAACGGGCGCGGCGAGAGAGCTCGCGCCCGCGCGGCCGCCTCGATCCGGTCGTGCCCCAGCTCCCACAGCCGGTCGCGGATGCGGCGCAGCCGGCTCTGCACGCCCTCCGTCGTGTCGGCGTCGGCGCCCGAGCCGAGCGCGTCCAACCGCTTGTCCAGCGAGGACGCCCACTCCTGCAGGCCGTTGACCTGGGTGGACAGCGTACGGGCCAGGCGCGGGTCGGTGGTCATCGCCAGCGCGGCCCCGGTCTGGGAGAACAGAGCCACCGCCGCCGCGAGCCGCTCCTCCAGCACGCTCAGCTCGTCGAGCGCTTCCCGCGGCGCGCCGAGCAGGTCAGCGGCGTCTGGTACCAGGCCGGGCAGCGCGTCGGTGAGCAGCGATCCGTCCACCGCCTCGACCCGCTCGTCATAGGCGGGTATGGCCGCGACGATGCCGCACATTGTCACCTCTCGGGGTCGCTTCGGCCGGCGGACGCGCGTCCCAGGTTCTCACAGGCCCAGGTGGAGCGCGGGTCCCGCACCGGTGGTGGAACCGGGGGCCGGGGTGGCCAGGGACAGGGCGAAGTCGCCTGCCTCGTCGGTCCACCACTCGGCCAGGCGCAGGCCGGCCGCGGCGTACTCGGCGGCCAGGGCGTCCTGGGTGAACTTCGCGCTGATCTCGGTCCGCATCTCCTCACCCGCGGCAAAGGAGACGTCCAGCCCGAGCGCGGCGACGTGCACGGTCTGGTCGCGCAGGGACCGCAGCCGCATCTCGATCCAGCGGTTCTCGGCGTCCCAGAGGGCGACGTGGGCGAAGGCGCGGGGGTCGAAGTCCGCACCCAGCTCCGCGTTGACGACCGACAGGACGTTGCGGTTGAACGCGGCCGTGACCCCGGCGCTGTCGTCGTAGGCGGCGACCAGACGCCCGGCGTCCTTCACCAGGTCGGTGCCGAGCAACAGCGCGTCGCCGGGGCGCATCCCGGCGCGCAGCCGGCGCAGGAAGTCCACTCGGGCGGTCGGCGGGAAGTTCCCGATCGTGCCGCCGAGAAAGGCGATCAGCCGGCGCCCCCCGGTCGGCAGCTGATCCAGGTGTCGGTCGAAGTCAGCGACGACGGCTTGGATGTCGATCGACGGGTAGTCGAGGCGGAGCTCGGCGGTCGCGCTCCGCAGCATCGACTCGTCGACATCGACCGGTACAAACCGCCGCCGGGCCCCGGCCGGCGCCGCCGCCACCAGCGCGTCCAGCAGGAGCCGGGTCTTCTCCGAGCTTCCGGAGCCCAGCTCGACCAGGGTGTCCGCGCCGGACCGTTCGATGATCGCCTTGGCCTCGGTGGCCAGGATGCCTCGCTCCGCCCGGGTCGGGTAGTACTCGGGCAGCCGGGTGATCGCGTCGAACAGCATGCCGCCCCTGGCGTCGTAGAACCACTTCGGTGGCAGGTCCTTGGGCGAGCTGGTCAGCCCGGTCCGGACGTCCTCGGCCAGCGCCCGTTTCCGATCGGCCGGCGTGACGAAGCGCGAGACGTCCAGGTCGTCGTCAGCGGCCGCGGGCTGAGCCGGTCCCGTAGGTTGTGCACCTGTGGAAAACTCTGTGGATTTCCTGGGGATCGCTGTGGACAACGGGGCTGGCTGACTCTGTTCCACCCGGTCCGACAGCGGAGATTCCCCTGGGACGACGGACTTTTCGTCGAACTGTGGCCTGTGGACGGAACGCGGAGGCTGACGGTCGGTCCGTCCACTGGCCGTCTCGGTGTCTGTGGACAGGTGGTCGGGGGAGTCGGAGCGACGGTGAGCGCGCGAGGACGTCATCGGAAACCTCCACGGATGGGCGGTGGCCGCGCGGGCAGACCGGGCCTCCCTGGCCCGGGTGATGAAGGACGGGTCTGGTCAGGTCAGGGCGGTGATCGTGACGGTGTGGGCATCGGCGACCACGAGCCGGCGATCGGGAACGTCGACCCAGTCCGGCCCGGGGTCGTCCGGCTCGCTGGCGAGCGTCATCCCGTCCGCCTCGGCGCGGTAGCTGAGGCTCTCGGCCCACGTGGTGGCCACGAGCTGGCCACCGTCGGTCGCCAGCAGGTTCAGCCGGGCATCCGGGTCGGCGCTACCCAGCTCGACGACGACCCCCGCAATCGCCTCGGCCAGCGGCTGGCCGCGGGCCATCCGCGACCGGACGACGGCGGCGAGCAGGGCCGCGTCACAGCGGGAGTCCGGCACCGGCGGCTCCGGTTCAGAGGTCAGCAACCCCCACACCACCGGCAGGCTGACCCGTCCGTTGTGGCTGAGCAGTACCGACTCCCAAGCGAACGGGGCGGTCGAGGTCTCCTCGATCGGCATGCCGACCGTCGCGTTGCGGACCGCGCCGAGCACGCACGACGAGCGGGTCAGCGGGCCGAGCGAGGTGATGTTCGCGTCGGTCCACATCGGTACCGCCCGGCGGTAGCGGACGGGCGCCTTTCGTTCCGGCGAGTACCAGCCCAGGCCGAACCCGTCGGCGTTGATTGTTCCCTGCCGCATCCGGCGGGCCAACCACGACTGGCGCAGCAGCGAGTGCGGCCGATCGAGGACGACGTCGGCCAGCGTGCGCGGTTCGCCCAGCCAGGCGAGATGGCGGCACACGCCTCACCACCCCGGCCGGGCCGGTCGTGGGCGCGCTCGGCCCGGTGCCGGCGGCGCGGGATCGACGTCCCAGGCCAGCCGGAAGCCAGCGAAGATCTGCCGTCGGATCGGGTAGTCCCAGTTGCGGAACGTCGACCGGATCGCGCTTCGGTGCGTCGCCCACGAACCTCCCCGCAGCACCTTGTACTCGGATGGGGCGAAGAACACCTCGCTGTACTCCCGGTAGGGGAAGCCGTCGAAGCCCGGGTAGCCGACGAAGTCGCTGGCCGTCCACTCCCAGACGTCGCCGATCATCTGCTCGGCGCCGTACGCGCTGGCGCCGCGTGGATAGGCGCCCGCCGGCGCCGGCCGCAGGGTCCGGGCGTCCAGGTTGGCCACCCGTGCGTCGGGTTCGGCGTCACCCCACGGGTACCGGCGGCTGCTCGGCCGGCCGGGGCCCGCGTCCGGGTCGTGGGCGCAGGCCTTCTCCCATTCCGCCTCGGTCGGCAGCCGGGCGCCGGCCCAGCGGGCGTAGGCCTCGGCCTCGTACCAGCACACGTGCTGGACGGGCTCGTCCAGCGCGACCGGCTCCTCCCGGCCGAAGCGGCGGCGGGACCAGGAACGGCCGTCGGATCGCCAGAACAGCGGCGCGCGGGCGTCCGCCTCTCGCCGCCAGCGCCATCCGGCCGGCGACCACCAGCGCTCCTCGCCGTAGCCGCCGTCGGCGATGAACGCCAGGTACTCGCCGGCGGTGACCGGCACCGCGCCGATCTCGAAGGCCGCCACGTCGACCAGGTGCGCCGGGCGCTCGTTGTCGTAGGCCCAGTCGTCGTCGCTGGTACCCATCACGAACGGGCCGGCTGGTACGAGCACCCGCCGACCCGGTTCGAACCCGGGCCGAGCGGCCGGCGGCGAGGCCGCCGCGACCAGCAGCTCCGGGCCGGTCCGCAGCTGATGGGTGGCCAACATTGTCTCGTCGTGCTGGTGCTCGTGCTGGACGACCAGACCATAGACCGCCGCCCCCCGCAGCAGGCGGCGGCGGTCGTCGGGCGATGGGCCGGCGATGATATCGGTCATGCGCGGACCGCGACGGTGCTCTCGCGGCGCGGTGGGGCGAGCGCTACTCGGCCGGGCGCCGGAGGGCCGGGAGCCGGTGGGCAGCGAGCCGGAGGGCAGCGAGCCGGAGGGCGGGGCGCCGGAACGGCGCGCGCGGTCGGGCGGGGTGACGGCCGTCGGCGCGAGTGCTTCCGGGCTCAGGCCGGCCAGGACCGTCAGGACGCGGTCGCGCACCTCGGCCAGGTAGGCCCGCGCCTGGGCCGGGCTGAGCAACGCGAGGCCGGGCCGGTCGGCTCGCGGGTGGCGGAAGGCGTCGTAGATGTCGTCGATTCCGGGCCGCAGCTCCTCGGTTCCGGCGAGCGCCCGCAGCAGCCAGAGCTCCTCGTAGTTGCCGATGTGGGCGAGATCCCAGACCAGCGGCGACATGAGGGGGGAGTGCTGACGGACCAGCTCGCCGTCGTCGGTGTCGGTGTAGGCCAGCGTCCGCTCGCGGGAGGCGGCGAGTTCACGCGCGATCCATTCGGCGTCCCGCCGGCGGGGACGGGCCTGGACGTCCTGTACGTCCTCGGCTTCCTGCGCGGTGGGAGCGGCCGGGGACACGGTGGCGGCAGTCGAGGAGGCCGGGCCGGAAACGTCGATGCTCATCAGATGCTCACCGCCGGGGCCATAGGAACGTCGATGCTCATCAGATGCTCACCGCCGGGGCCATAGGTGCGCCGACCTGGGCCGAGGTCGCGTCCCGGTCGCCCGATCCGTCTGCGTCCGCATCCGTATCCGTGTCAGTACCGGCGTCCGTGCTCGCGCGCGCGCCGACGCCAGCGCGGGCCTGCGCCGCCAGCACGCCCGCTGGGCCGGCCGCCGCGAGATCGTCCCGCAGCTCGTCGGCCGGACATCGGCCCCGCTCAACGAAGGAGGCGACGAACCGCTCGACTTCCGCTCGTAGCTCGGCATCCGCTCCGAGCCGGGGGAGCGCCTCGACGGCCAGCGCGGCGCAGCCGAGCGCGGCCCGGCGCAGGTCGGGATCGGCCAGGCCGTACCGGGCGGCGTCGAGGGCCCGACCGGCCAACGGCTTACACAGCTCGCCGGCGGCCCGCCCGGCGTCCGGGTCGTCCATCAGCGCGGTGGTGACGGCAACGGCTACCGGCCAGCGACCGTGGGGCTGCGCGTCGAGGTAGCGCACCTCCAGCCAACCGCGCGGGCGCACCGGTGGGAACACAGTCGTCGCGTGATAGGCGAGATCGTCGACGGTCGGGGGGCGCTCGGCCGGGCCGCGGCCGCCGATCCAGTCAGCGAAGGGCATCGGCTGGGTGACGGCGTCGAACCGGTCCGCCTCGCCGCGAATGACCATCACGTGCGCGGCCAGCAGGTAGTCGGCCCAGGCGCCGGCTGGGTCGGACCAGGCCGTGCTGGACCAAGCTGTGCCGGGGCTCGAGGTCGGGGCCGACGCGGAGTTCGGCGTCGGAGCCGAGATCGAGGTCGAGGAGGTCGAGGAGGATGAGGTCGAGGAGGAGGAGGGTGGCCCGCCGGTCACCACCGGCGCGGACCGGGTGGGATCCAGCTCGGACCAGATCGCCTGCCGACTCGAGGACCAGCCGGTCAGCTGGCCGCCCACGGCGGGAGAAGCCGCGAACATGGCGGTGAGGACGGGCTCGAGGAGATGCGCCCGCTCGAACCGTTCGGCGCTCTCGGCCGCGCTCCCCGCGTTCAGGTTCACCTGGACCGAGGCGGTCGAGCACATCATCAGAGGTCCCGCCGAGGGGCTCGCCCAGGCGAAGTAGCGGGCCATCGCCGCATAGCGCGGTTCGCGCAGCACGCGTTCCGGCGGGCGGAACGGGTCGGCGCCGAGCGCGGCCAGGCCAAGTCCGGCCGCGCGCAGCGCGGCTTGGACCGCGCCGACGTCCGCGCGCATGGCCGCGATCGCGCGATCCAGCGGCAGCGGCGGCCCGGACAGCTCCAGCTGCCCGCCGGGCTCGAAGGTGATGCGGCTTCGGCCGGGCAGCGGAGCCTCGCCCGGCCGGCCGGGTCCGCCCGGCTGGCCCGCATACGCCGTGACCGCGCCCGCTCCCCGCGGTTGCGGCCCGTCCCCGGTCGGTTCCAGCGCGATCCCGGCCGCCGCCAGCGCCGTTCGACTGCGCTCGGTCGGGACGCACCGGCCCGGCTCGACGAGATCCACCACAAACCACTCGAGCTCGACGCCCACTCCGCCCGCCGGGCGGGGGACCAGCGCCTTTGTCTTGGCCCAGGCCCGGGCCGAGGCGATGGTCAGCGGTCCGGTTGGCTGGCCGGCGGGCGGCGGGACCGCCCGGTCCGCGGCCGGGCTGGCGGACGAGCCCCTCGGTGGGATGGGCGGCGCGGCCGGTCGCCCCGCCTCCCCGCGCGGGCCGGGGGCGCTGATCGAGGGGGCCCCATCGGGCCGTCGAAGATGCCGGCCCGGCGCCGGCTCGTCCTCCAGGCTCCGGGATGGGATGCCTCGCGCCGGTTGGCCGTCGTCGCGCTGCTCTGCCATGAACCCCTCCAGGTCCGGACCGGCCAGGACGTCTCCTGACCGCGGGTCGGTGCGGGTCGGTGCGGGTCGGTGCTCCGGGTGCTGACGCCTCCGGCGCAAATGCCTCCGGTCTGGCCTTTCGCGGCGGATCCTGCCCCAGACCTGGGTCGACGGCGGGCGGCCCGCGAGGGCGTGACGCTCGCCCGCGCGTCCCTGCTATGTGCCCCGGGATGGTGCCTCGTTACACCCCCGGGTCGGCCGGCGAGGCGGGCGTCCGGGAACCCGGGCGCGGCCCGCGCGGCGGCCGGTGCGACGCTACGCGGAGTTCCTGTGCGCGGTCGTCATTCTTGGTGAACGGCAGTTGTCCAATAGGTGTTCCATAGTGTCGCGGTTAGGGTCGGATGGGGAGACTCGGTGGGTGTCCAGCCAGGATCCATCGGGCGGCCGGTTTAGGACTCCGCAACGGCGCCCATTTCCGTCACACTGGCGGGACAGGCAGTCGACGGCGACGCAACGGCCGCTCGCCCGCCGGGCCCGGCGCGGTGGATTCCGTCCCGCGCACAGAAGGCCGAGGACCGAGCGCCGCGCATCGATATACGGGAGGCAGGTTCCCACCACAGTGGTGACAACCGGGATCGCGGCGCGTCAGTGGCCGGGCCGGTCGGCCATGGCGGAGTACTCCCGGCGCCGGCAGCTCTACGTCGCCGAACGCCGTGATCGCGCGCGCGTGACGGTGCTGTGCGCGGCCGGTGTCGCGCTGGCCGCCGGGGCCGCGCTCGGCGTGCTCGCGGCTTTCATCGGGGCGTCTCACGCCCTGGCCGCCCAGATCGCGGCCGGTGTCCTGCTGGTCGTCGCGGCCGTGGCCACCCACCGGTTCTTCCGCATCCCGGACGAGATCGAGACCTGGCGGGCCGACGCGCGGGCCGAGCGTCGCAACGCCCGTTCCCTCGACCGGCTGGCCCGCGCGGGCTTCACCGTCCTGCACGACCGCAGCCTGCCCGACTCCGCTGGCAACATCGACCATCTCGTCGTCGGGCCGTCCGGGGCCTGGCTCGTCGAGACCGACACCCACGCCGGGCCGCTGCGCAGCAACCAGGCCGGCCTGTGGTCGGGGAAGGTTCCGCTGCGCCCGATGCTCAGTCTGGTCTCCTGGATGGGCGACAAGGTGGCCACCGCGCTGGTCGCGGACCTGCCCGAAGGCTGGCAGATCGACGCCCAGCCGGTGGTGGCCTTCGCCCGAGCCGAGCCGCCGCACGGCCTCGCCCTGATCGACGGAGTGGTCCTGCTGTCGATGGACGCGGTCGTCGACTACATCCTCGCGGCGGGCGTCGTCCTCAAGCCGTTGGACGTCGCGATGCTCGTCGACGTCGCCGAGCGCGTCTTCCCGCCCTATCCGGTGGCCAGCAGCCCCGGCCGGGGGCCGCTGGTCCGCCTCCGGTCGCTGCTGCGGCGGGAGATGGCGCGCTGATCGCCGGCAGAGCCGGCCCACTCAGGCGAAGGCCGTCCCCAGCGCGCGCCAGTCGAAGCGGGCTCCAGCCAGGTCGCTGATCGTCGCCAGCAGCCCGAGCCGGGCGGCCCGCAGCCGTTCGTCGTCCGCCATCACCAGCACGTCGTCGAAGAAGGCGTCGATCGGCCCGACCAGCGGCCGCAGCGCGTCGACCAGCTCGCCGAAGCCGCGGGCCGCTCGCGCGTCGCCCGTGACCTTGCCGACCATGTCGCTGAGCGCGATGTCGGCCGGTTCGGCCAGCGCCGCCGGGTCGTAGCGCGGCGCCGTGCCCTCGGGGACGATCCGCCGGACCCGCTGGAGCGCCGCCGCCAGCGCGCCGAACTCCTCCTGACCGGCCAGCGCGGTCAGCTCGGCCAGCGCGGCGTCCAGCTCGGCCGGCCGGTCGGCCAGTGGCAGCAGCGCCTCGACGAACCGGTGGTCGACCCCGGCGTCGAGCAGTTGCCGGGCGAAGCGGCCCCGGACGAACTCGGCCGCCGCGTCCACCGTCTCGGCCGGCACGGTGTGACCCTGCCCGCGCAGCGTGTCGGCGGCCAGCTCCAGCCCGCGCCGCACGCTCACGCCGGCGAGCGCCGGATGCGCCCGCAGGACGGCCAGCGCGCCCAGCGCCGCCCGGCGCAGTCCGAACGGGTCGGAGCTGCCCGTCGGCTGGGCGCCGATGGCGAACAGCCCAGCCAGCAGGTCGAAGCGATCCGCCAGTGCCAACAGCGCCCCGGGGAGGGACGCCGGGGTGGGGGCGCCGGCCGAGCGCGGCTGCTCCATCTCGAACAGCGCGGTTGCCACGGCCGGGTCCTCGCCGGCCCGCAGCGCGTACTCGCGGGCCATCGTGCCGGCCAGGCTGGTCAGCTCCACCACCATCTGGGAGGCCAGGTCGAACTTGGCCAGCTCACCCGCGCGGGCCAGGGTCGCCGCCTCACCCGGGCTGAGGTGGACCGCGTCCAGTTCGGCCAGCGCGCCGGCCAGGGAGCCGATCCGGGCGGCCCTGTCGGCCATCGACCCGAGCCGGGCCTCGAACGCCAGCGCGGCCAGGCCCTCCTTCATCGTCGCCGGCGCGACCTGAAGGTCGGCCCGCCAGAAGAAGGCCGCGTCCTCGTACCGGGCCCGCAGCACCGCCTCATTGCCCGCCCGGACCTTGTCGGCGTCGACCGAGCCGTTGGCCACCGCGACGAAGTACGGCAGCAGCGCCCCGTCCTGCCCCCGCACCGAGAGGTAGCGCTGATGCTTGCGCATGACGGTGGTGAGGATCTCCGCCGGCAGCTCCAGGTACGACTCGGCGAACGAGCCCCGGATCGGGGTCGGCGCCTCGACGAGGTTCACGATCTCCTCGATCAGCGCGGCCTCGCCGACCTCGTCGATCGTGCCGCCGACCTCGGCCGCCAGGCGCCGGGCCCCGGCCAGGACGAGCACCCGCCGCCGCGTCGGGTCGGCCACGATCCCGTGCGCGGCCAGCAGGTCGAGGTAGCCGTCGGCCACCTCGACCGCGATCGTCGGCTCGGGCGCCGTCCGGTGCACCCGGGTCAGCCGGCCGCCGGACAGGGTGGAGGCGGCCAGTGGCACCTCGACGTCGCCTAGCAGCGCCAGCACCCAGCGGATGGGCCGGACGAATGACAGCTTCGGGTCGTTCCACCGCATGTTCGCGTCGGCCCGCAGGTCGGTGACGATCCCGGACAGCACCCCGGACAGCGCCTCGGCCGCCAGCCGCCCGGTGTCGGTGACCTCGACGGCGACATGTTCGGCGCCGCCGTGGACGACCCGGGTCAGCGCCTCGACCGCGACTCCCTGGCCCCGGGCGAACCCGAGCGCGGCCTTCGTCGGCGCGCCGGCCGCGTCGAAGGCGGCGCTGACCCGCGGCCCGCGCGCGACCCTGGTCGCGTCCGGCTCGGCGGCGGCGACGGAGGCGACCGTGGCCGCGACCCGGCGCGGCGTCGCCACGACGTCGATCGGGCCGTGGCCGAGCCGGGTCGAGGCCAGCCCGGCCGTCAGCGCGGCCCGGACGGTCTCGGCGGTCCGGGCCACCTGCGCGGCCGGCAGTTCCTCGACGCCGATCTCGAACAGGAGGGTCGAGGGCTCGGGCACGGCCGGGAACGTGGCCGGGGCCGGCGCCGGGGCCGGCGGCGCGACCCGGCCCAGCGGGTGGCTCAGCTCGTCGCGCCGCTCCACCCATAGCGAGGCCACCTCGCGCATCAGGCCGCGCATCTGGCTGAACGCCTTGGCCCGCTGGGTAGTCGACACCGCGCCTCGCGAGTCGAGGACGTTGAACGTGTGCGAGCACTTGAGGACGAACGTGTGCGCCGGCACCGGCAGCCGCGCGTCCAGGCAGCGGCGCGCCTCGGCGGCGAACGAGTCGAACAGCCGCAGGTTGGTCTCGACGTCGGCGTCGTCGAGGTAGTAGCGGCTCATCTCGTACTCGGACTGGCCGAACACCTCGCCGTAGCTGATCCCGTCGGCGTAGGCGATCTTCGTGAAGTGGTCGACGTTCTGGAGCGCCATCAGGATGCGCTCCATGCCGTAGGTGATCTCCACCGCGACCGGGTCGAGCGTGATCCCGCCGGCCTGCTGGAAGTAGGTGAACTGGGTGATCTCCAGCCCGTCCAGCCAGACCTCCCAGCCCAGGCCCCAGGAACCGATGGCTGGCGCGGCCCAGTTGTCCTCGACGAACCGGACGTCGTGCGCGGCGATGTCGACCCCGAGCGCGGCCAGGCTGCCCAGATAGAGCTCCTGCGGGTTGCCCGGGTCCGGCTTGAGGATCACCTGGAACTGGGTGTGGGTCTGCAGGCGGTTCGGGTTCTGCCCGTAGCGGGCGTCGTCCGGGCGGACGCTCGGCTCGACGTAGGCGACGTGCCAGGGTTCGGGCCCGAGGACGCGCAGAACGGTCGCAGGGTTCAAGGTACCGGCGCCGACCTCGGTGTTGAACGGCTGCGCGATCATGCAGCCGCGCTCGGTCCAGTACCTGGTCAACGCCAGCAAGGCGTCCTGCATGGTCAACACGGGTGCACCCTCGCACGTGGAACGTCATCGACGCGGCCGAGCGACCTGCTCCGCGGGCCGTCCGCCGTTGTACAGCGTCAGTCTGTACAACGTCAGTCTACGGACGGCGTAGGACACCGCGGCCACGCGCGCCGCCGCCGGGCGCGGATGCCGTCCGGCGCGGGGCCTTGACAGCTCAGGGTGCCGGGTGTCCCAGCGGGTCGTAGGCCGGGGAGCCGTCGTTGGGGTACCCGCCGTCGTCGTAACCGGGACCGTCGTAACCGGGACCGTCGTAACCGGGACCGTCGTAACCGGGACCGTCGTAACCGGGACCGTCGTAACCGGGACCGTACGCGGCGGCATCGTAGCCGGCCGGCGGCAGTTGCCCCACCGGGGCGAACGCGTCGAACCCGCCGAGACCGATGTCCTCGGGGTAGAGGTTCGTGTTGTCGACGATCCCATGCATCTTCGACCCGTTGAGCACGACCGGGATCTCCAGGTCGCCGACGATGTGCTCGACGTAGAAGGCCCGCGCGCCGATGAGCCACAGCGCGAAGCCCGGGTCCAGCCGGGGCAGCATGTCGGCGGCGACGTCGGTCAGGTCGAGCTGCTCCTTCGTTGCGCTGACCTGGTCGGACGCCTGCTTGTACAGGATGCGGATGGCCGTCTCGGCCAGCAGGCCCTTGGCCACCTCGATCGAGTCGGGCGAGGCCGAGAGCAGGTCGGAGATCCGGTGCGCCACCAGCGCGTTCGCGCAGCCCCACTGCCGGGCCAGCTTCTGTTGGGCCGACAGCCGGCGCACCAGCCCGGCGAAGCGCATGAGCCGCCAGCACTCGTCGTAGACGACGTAGCGCTGCACGCCGTCCTGGCGCATGAGCGCGGCCTCCATCCAGGCCTGCGCGCACGTCATGATCAGCGCGATCATCTCGTCCGAGCCCTGCACCCGCTCCAGGTTGAGGACGGAGATCGGCTGGTCGAAGTCCATCGGAGTGGTCGTCGGGCCGTCGAACAGCCCGGCCAGCGCGCCGTGGGTGAGCCGGCGCAGGGTCAGCGTCGCGTCCCGGGAGGAGTCGCGCAGCTCGGTCGCCGTCACCGGCAGGCCGACACAGTCCTCCTCCGTCGGGTTGGTCATCGCGTCCAGGACGTGCGGCAGCAGCGGCGTGGCCAGCCGGTCCGTCGACGCCCCGGTCACCTGCCGGGTGACGACGTCGAGGGCCAGGTCGATCGCGGTGTGCTCGGCCGGGGTCAGCGGGACGCCCTTGGCCGTCTCGACCAGCGACGCAAGCAGGGCCGAGCGGGCCCGCTTGAGCTCCTTGGCCCACTGGTCGTCGGCCATCCCGACCGGGCGGGGCGGCGCGTCGAGCGGGTTGAGCCGGGTGGACAGGCCGGGCCCGATGTAGGTCGGCTCGCAGCCCAGATGCCGGGCCAGCAGCGTGTACTCGCCCTTGGGGTCACAGGGGACGGCGGCCCGGTAGCCGAACGCGGAACCCCGCGAGATCAGGGTCTTGAGCAGGGAGGACTTGCGGGAGCCGACCGCGCCGAACACGGCGAAGTTCGGGTTCTCGATGATCTGCTGGCGGTAGAGCTCGAAGACGTCGAAGACGAACGAGTCGCCCGACCAGACATGGCGGCCGATGTACATGCCCGGCGCGTCCAGGCCGGAGTCGACCACGAACGGGTAGATGCCCGCGATCTGGGCCGTAGTCTCCATGTGCGGCGGGAGCCGGAGCTGGTGGTAGGTCCGGCCGGCCCGCGGCCCGACCAGCCGGTTGGGCTGGACGCCCCGGCGAGCCTCGACCGCCGCCTTCTGGGCGGCCCGTCGCTCGGCGGCCCGGTCCCGGCGGGTGGAGTTCCGCGTCGTCCGGCCGGCGGCCGCGTCGGACATGATGCCGCCCCGCCGGGAGCGCCGGTCGGACGGGCCGGAGACGGCCGAGCCGGCGCCGTATGCCCCCGGCTCGCCCTGACCGGCCTCGCCGTAGCCCGCGTCGTCGCCCGGGTACGACTCTGGGTAGCCCTCGTCCGGGAACCCGTCGTCGGCCAGCGCGGCGACGTCGTCCGGCCGGTAGCGGGTCATCGGATCAGCGCCGTAGATGCCTCGGCCATTAGGTCCGAAAAGAAACGGCGTCCCCTGGGCATTTCAACGCCCTTCTTAGGTAGGATCGCGACATGTCTCGCTACCGGCTCTACCCTACACCCGAACAGGCGGCGGGAATGGAGACGCACTGTGAGCAGGCACGGTTTGTGTGGAATCTCGCCCGGGAGCAGCATCGGTGGTACCGGCGGTGGAAGGGCCCGGCGCCGAACTACTTTGTTCAAGCCCGCCAGCTGACCGAGGCGCGGGCCGAGTTCGACTGGCTGGCCCGCGGGAGCATCATTATTCAGCAGCAGGCACTCAAGGATTTCGCGACGGCCATGGCGAACTTTTTCGCCGGTACACATCGCCATCCCGGTTTTCGGAAGAAGGGCCGGCACGAGGGGTTCCGTGTCGTCGCGGTAAAACCGTCGAACGTCCGTCGGGTGAACCGGCGCTGGTCGGAGGTTCGGGTCCCGAAGGTCGGCTGGGTGCGGTTCCGCCGCTCCCGTGCTGTTCCGGACGCCCGGTCGTACCGGGTCACCCTGGACCGCTCGGGTCGCTGGCATCTCGGCTTCGCCGCGATCCCGGCGCCGGGAACCGGCAGCGTCGTCGGGGTGGACCGTGGTGTGGCTGTGTCGGCGGCGTTGTCGACCGGTGAGCTGCTGTCCTGTCCCGGCTTGCGGTCGAAGGAAGCCGAACGCCTCCGCCGGCTTCAGCGGCGGCTCGCCCGGGCGAAACCCAAGTCGAACCGACGGGCGAAGCTGAACGTCCGGATCGGTCGGCTGCGGGCCCGGGAGGTTGGCCGGCGGAAGGACTGGGCCGAGAAGATCTCCACCGGTCTGGCCCGCCGGTTCGATGTGATCCGGGTTGAGGACCTGCGTATCCGGAACATGGCCCGGTCGGCCAAAGGAACGGTAGTCGAGCCCGGGAGGAACGTCCGGCAGAAGGCCGGGCTGAACCGGCGTATCCTCGCTCACGGCTGGGGAGTGCTGGTTCAGCGGCTGGAGGAGAAAGCTCCCGGCCGGGTCGAGAAAGTGAATCCTGTGTTCACGAGTCAACGTTGTTCCGCCTGCGCGCATGTTGCTCGGGAGAACCGTGAGAGCCAAGCGGTCTTCCGGTGCGCTGCGTGCGGCTACGCGGGCAACGCGGACGTGAACGCGGCCAGGAACATCGCGGCGGGACATGCCGTGACTGCGCTGGGGAGGCGTCGGGTTGCCGAGGCCTGTGAACCGCGAACCCCGCACGAGGCACCTCCCTTGCTGGTGGGTGTTGAGTAATGGAGTGGCCCCCACATTCACGCGGGGGAGGATGTCAAGCTACACCGACCGCGAGGGGGAGCGCGCCGGTGTTGAAGCCCTGGTCCTGCTCGCCGACCAGGCGCACCATCTCCAGCCGGCTGCGCGACGCCAGCGACTCGGCCTCGCCGCAGCCCTCGGCCAGGCCGTCGAGGTCGTCGGCCGAGACCGTGACGAAGCCGTGGAAGCGGAACGCGCCGAAGCCGGCGATGAGCTCCTGCTCGCGCCGTTCGACCTCCTCGGCCTCGGTGACGTCGCGCTGGGTGGTGACCTTGCCGACCCGGTCCCGCATCTGCTGCTCGCCCAGGTGGGCCATTCGGCGCCGGTTCACCGCCTTCTCCGCCGCCCGGCCGGCCACCGGCTCGACGGTCAGCGAGACCGTGCGGCGGCAGGTCGTCTCCATCAGCAACGGAGCCAGGAAGGCGGCCGGCGACGGCACCCGAGGCCAGCCGTTGATCCAGTACGTGGTGTGGTAACCGGAGTCGGTGCGGTAATGGTCCCAGGCGCTGACGCAGCGCATCGGGCCGGCGATGGCCGGGTCGACGCCGGAGGGCAGGCCGGTCAGGCCGCCGGCCCGGTCGCCGGCCGCGCCGCCCCGGACATCGATCATCTCGATCGAGTACGGGTCGTAGGCGGTGCGGATGACGGCGGCCAGCGCGCGCGGGGGCAGCCAGCCGACGGTCCGGATCGAGGCGCGGCTCAGCGCCGCCTCCATCGTGCGCAGCTCGCCGAGCAGGACGGCGCAGGCCGCGTGGTCACCGCCACCGGCGCGCTGGATCGCCCGCCGGGCGTCCTTGCTGCGCAGCTGGAACGACAGGTAGGTCTCGTGCCGCTGGGCGACCGGGGCCGCGTCGTCGATGACCTGCTGGTAGGCCTGCGCGGCCCACGAGTCGTCGTTGCGCCCGCGCACCCGCCAGTGCCGCTGGAGCTGGTCACCGGAGTCGGGCAGCGTCCGTTCCAGCCACTGGATCCGGGCCAGCCGACCGCCGCCGGCGGTCATGCTGGCCAGCAGTTCGCCCCAGGCGTCGACCCGGGCCTGCTGGTCGCCCGACTCGAGTAACGCGAACTGGCTGCCCTGGACCTGGAGGACGGCGGTGTAGGTGCTCCGGCGGGCATCCTTCACAATCGCGACGTAACGACCCGCGCCGACCGGGACCGACAGCATCACCAGTGACGACAGCGGCCCGGGCAGCGTCATCATGGTCAGCCCGTCAGAGTCCTTGCCGAGCCGGAAGGGTCCGCCGCGGAACACCGTCTCACCTTTCATCTTCTGCAGGGTGAAGCCGAACAGGATCGGCACCCACTGGTCCAGGTTACGATCCTCCACCCGAGCGAACGCGATGAAGGCCAGGACGGCGATGACGCCGAGCCAGACGGGCAGCTCGATCAGCGGGGACCTGATCGCGACCAGCACGAACAGCATGACCGCGACCATCAGGCCCAGCTGTGGCCAGCGCATGCCGAGCAGCACACCGCGCCGCTCCAGAGGCCCGAACCGGTAGGAACGCTCCGCCACGATCGCCTCAGTCCCCTCCGCCGCCGCTGCCACCGGACGGCCGGGCCGGCGGGCGCGGCGCCGTGCGGGCCCGCTCAGGCGGCGGCGGTGGCTTGGGCCGGCGGGCCGGCGGGGCCGTCTCCGCGCTCGGCGCGTCCGAGCCCGATCCCGCCCGCGGCCGGGGGCCCGTCGGCACCCGCGGCGCCGTCGATGCCTGGGGCCGCGCGACCTGGGCTCGGGGCGGCTGGGCCGGGGGCGGCGCGGGCGGAGCCGGCTGGGGTCGGGGCGCCTGCACCCGCGACGCCTGTACCCGCGGCGCCGGCGCCCGGGGCGTGGTCGGCGCCTGGGCGCGCGGCGCCGCCGGTCGGGCCGCGCCGGTCCCCGCGTGGCCGCCTCCGCCAGCCGCGGCGCCGCCGCCGCCGGCGGCGCTCCCGCCGGCCGACGAGGTCGAGTTCCGGGTCACCGCCGTCGACCGGGCCACCCCAGCCGGGCCGGACACGGCGTTCGGCCGCCCGGCCGCGCCGACCGGCGGTCGGACCGGCACGATGCTGGCCCGCGCCGCGCGGACGTCGCTCGCGCCGGCCGCGCCAACGCCAACGCCCGCGGCGCCCGTCGCGCCGGTGGCTCCGACCCGGGGCAGCGCGACCGGGCCCGAGCGGGCGCCGGTGCCCGCGAGGCCGGCCGCGGCGCCGATGCCACCGTGGGTGGCGGCGTCCGCGCTCGACCGGGCCGTGGCGTTGGCGTTCGCCGTGGCGCTTACACCGGCGCCGATCGCGCGGCGCATCCGCCCGACGGACAGGCTGCCGGCGGGCACCAACTGCCCGGCGCTGGCCACGGTTGCCCCGTCGAGGCTGGTCACGGTGCGCTGGCGGCTCTGTAACCGGTTGCCGATACCCCGGAAGGTCTCCCGGGTCGTCCCGCCCAGCGCGGTCCCGGCGCCGTAGCCGTAGCTGGCCGACCGGCCTCGGGTCAGGTTCGACACGACGCGCACCATGTGCACCTCAGCCAGCCCGAACAGGAACATCACGATGAACGGGCAGCCGATGGCCACCGCCATCAGCGCGATACCGCCCAGGATGCTGAGCAGCGGGTCGGTCCCGACAACGGCGGAGATCAGCCGGGTCCCGATCGAGAAGGTCAGGGTGGTCACCGGCTTGGTCACGATGAACGCCAGCAGGAGCGAGGTACCCCGCTTCATCCAGCTCGAGGTGGACAGCGACCCCTGGCCGGCCAGGTAGAGCGGGACGAACACGGCGGCCAGGGTGATCACCAGCGGCCGGGCGATCACCGTGATGAACATCAGGACCGAGAACACCATGACGAGCAGCGACAGGACGATGTCGAGGGCCTCGTTGCCCTGATCGCCCAGCTCGCGCACGTGCTTGAGGAACGACAGCCCGAGCGGCATCGCGCCCGGGCGGTCGGTGTGGTTGCCGCGCAGGTTGAAGCTGACCCCGGTGATCTTGTTTCCGTCGTAGGTCACGACGCCGTCGATCTTGTGGTCGCCGTCGACGTCGACCATGACGTTGTCGAAGGCGTGGTCGGCCTCGTCCAGGGTCATGACCGCGTTGGAACCGTGGTCGGGGTCGTGGTCGGTGTCGACCAGGATCCCGAACGTGTCGTCGGTGCCGTCGTCGTTGGTGTCGACCGGCACGACCTGGCCGTGCAGGAAGCCGCTGTTGCGCAGGTCGTCGAGCACCTTGCCGGCCAGGCCACTGGCCTGGGCCTCCTGCGGGACGACCGAGACGGTGGTGCCCCAGCCGTCGACCTTGCCGTCGCCGTTGGTGTCGAGCCCGGCCGGCATGATCGCGCTGCCCTGGAAACGCTTCCCGTTCACCGTCACGTCGTAGGGCTGGGGCGTGTGGTTCGTGATGACCGGTATCCCGACCGGATCGGTGACGCCGTCGCCGTCGACGTCGGTCCCGGTCGCGACGCCCTGGCCGTTGTGGACCAGCTGGGGCGTCGGCTGGAAGGCCTCACTGATCCCGTCGGAGGCAAGCAGCGTCATCTGCAGCAGCGACAGCGCGATGACCGAGCCGATGACGGCCGTCACCGTCGCGGCGACGGCGCGCACGACGACCCTGGAGTCGCCCCGCATCGCCCCCATGATCGACGCGCACAGGAACAACGCGACGACGGACAGGATCGCGACCGTGAAGACGACGTTGTAGTAGCCCTGGAAGTCGGTCAGGGTCACCGTCGACGGCTTGACCGCGAAGGTGAACACCGATCGGGCCAGGTCGGCCGCGCCGTCACAGAAGCTCTGGCCGGCCTTCTGTAGCTGGCCGTTGATCTGGCCAGAGATCTTGTCCTCGGTCGCCTTGACGGGGTTGAGGGAGAAGGCGACGACCAGGTGACCGGACGCCGAACTCATGCCCCCATCATCCCAGCGATCGGGCCCGGGTTGCGCCGGAACCGACCATCCCGCGGCGGTGAGAGCCGGACTCCCGTGCTCGGCCGCACCTCAGAGCGGTATTGACAGATGGTCATGGCCAGGCTCAGGTGGCGTCGAAACGGTCTGGACGACCGTGGGTGGCGGCGGCGAGGCCGTCTTGCCGGTGTTCACGGCGAACGTCACAAGCGCGGTGGCCGCGCCGACCAGCAAGCCCAGGCCGAAGCCGGCCAGCACGCCGCCCTTGCCGACCGACGCGGCCCGCTCCATGCCCAGGCGCTCGCCCAAGGCCCAGGAGATGCCGCCGATGATGATCGCGGCCAGGGCGGCGATCAGGGCGTAGGCCGCCAGCGCGTCCACGAGGTGCTGCAGGGACTCGACGCCGGGAGCGGTCGTGTCCGGGGTGACTTGGGGGACGTCCGGGGGCTTGGACGTAGCCGCGGCGAGGGTGGTCCCCGCCGCCGCCAGGACGGTCATCGGTCTTCTCCTCCATCACCTACGGCATGATCAGCAAAAGATACGCCGGGGGTCAGCTCGCGCCGGCGGCGGCGCGGGTGCTCCGGGCCGGGTGGCGGGAGCTCGGCTTCGTACGCGCTCTGTTCGTACGCGCTCTGTTCAGACGTGTTCTGTTCAGACGAGTTCAGTGCGGGCGTGTTCTCGGCGGCGGTCTCCGCCTCGACACAGGTGTCGACGATCGCCGCCGCCAGCTCGACGAAGGCGCGGCGGGTCCCTCGACGGACGCGGCGGAGCGGGACGGCCGATCCACCCGTGCTCCGGCCGGGTCCCGCGCCCGGCCGCCGGGCCGCCCCGAATGGTCCGAGACGGGGGTCGTAGGGGACCCGGACGACGGCCGTGACCAGGCGGGAGAGCCGGAGCGCCGCGCCGCGGGTGCGAGGTGACCAGCGTCCGCGGCGGGTCGAGACCACGGCGGCTATCACGGCGGGGGCGCGGGTCGGGTCACCCACCAGTCCGTCCGCCTCGCGGAGCAGGTTCGACGCGGCGGTTATCGCGCTCGCGCGAGCCGGGACGACCAGCACGACGACGTCCGCGCTCGCGAGGCTGGGCCGGACCATCGGTGACGACCCGAGGGTTCCCGCCTCGAGGAACACGAGCGGATAGCCTTCGCGCAGGATCTTTCCGGCCGCGTCCACCAGTGCCCAGGGCCGGTCCGCTCCGGCCGCCGACGGCTCGGACCGAGCGAGGCTGGTCGGCAGGACGTCGACCCCGGGTACCTCGTCCGCCGTCGCGCCGGCCAGGACCTGACCGCCGATCAGGTGGCGGAGCAGGCTGAGCGGCGGGTGGGCGATCTCGGTCTCGGCCCGGTCGCGCAGTGTGGCGAGAAACTCAGCGACCGTTGCGCGGGGGCGAAGGCCGACCCGGCCGGCCAGCGCCGTCGGGTCGCCACCGGCGTCGTCGGCGTTCTCGCTCGCGAGATCGATGGCCACGATCGGCTCGCGCCGCAGTCGGGTCAGCATCAGCGCGGCCGCGGCGGTCGTGGTTGTGCAGCCCCCGCCGGGGGTGGTCGAGGCGAACGCCACCCGCCACGAGCCGGCCAGCGGCTCGGCGGCGCGGTCGGCCGCCGCCTCCCGGACCGGTAGCCACTCCCACGGCTCGAGGGCCCCGTCGCCGTTCGCGCGGTCCCGCCCGGGCCGGCCGGACAGCCCGGGCCGGCCCGCGAGCGGCGCGGGCAGCGGCGCCGACGGCCGGGCCAGCGGGCCGGTGGCCTCGGGAGCCGTGGACTCGGTCGCCTCCGTCGGCGTCGGCGGCAGGGAGACGGCGACGGTCGCCTCGTGCGCCGCGGCGGGCGGCCGGCTGGCGCGGGGGAGATCGACGGTCGCCGGCTCGGCGTCGGCCGGCGGTTGGTCGGCCGGCGGTTGGTCGGCCGGCGGTTGGTCGGCCGGCGGTTGGTCGGTCCGCGGTTGGTTGGTCGAGGCCGCGGCGGAGCGACCGGCAGGCGTTCCCGGAACGGCCATCGGCGTGGTCACGGCCTGCGCGGTTGCCGCGGTCAGCCTGAGGTCGGCGCCGGGCTCGGCATCGACGGCTGGCCCGGCGGCGGTCGTCGAGGCGGCGGCGACCGTGGACGGCCCTGGCGTGGCGCCGGCGGTCGGCGCGCCGGGCCCGGCGGACCCGCGCGCGGGTGCCTTGGCCACCGGCCGACCGGTGCGGCGCCGGCGGCCGCCGCGGGTCGGTAGCGCCGGCAGGTCGGGGGCGTCCGGGCCCCCGAGCCGGACCGCGCGCAGCGAGAACTCGCCGTCGAGGTCGTTCTCGGGACCAGGACCGCCGCTGTCATCGACAGGATCCTCGGGAGCGTCGCCGGCACCGGCGGTCGGATCCGCCCCGGGCTCGGTGCCGTCGGTGCCGTCGGTGCCGTCGGTGCCGTCGGTGGCGGCGGCTCCGTCGGGCCCGACCGCTCCCGCCGGGCGGCGCCGGCGGATCCGGCTGGCCGGGACCCCGGCCGCGTCGTCCCGCCCGGAACGAGCGCTCCGAGTCGGCTCCGGGCCGTCGGGGCGGCCGCGCTCGCGCGCGGGAAAGCGGGCGCCGATCAGGGAGACCGGCCGGGCATCGCCGTCGTCGTACGGCTGGCCGCTGGGTCGCTCCGTCACGCCTCGTCTACCTCCGTCCCGTTCGTCGGTGGCCGGCGCCAGGTTGGCGCTGATTGCGTCTGACCGTGGTTTCCTGCGTCTGACTGTTGCTGTCCGGCTTTATACTGTGACCGCCCGATGTAACACGAGCAGTTCAAGTATGACAAGGCGCGCTCGCTGTCCGTCAGGGGCCGCGGAGGGTGTACGTGCCGGTGCCGGTTATGGTCCGATGAGCTTGGTTGTGATCCTTTCGGGGTCGATGGTCGACGTTTCCTGACGGTCCGTGACCGTTGGTGCGGGTGGCGGGAGGAGGAGGGCACCGTGTACCAGTCGCTCTCGGGACGGGGGCCCGCGGCGGGCGCGGCCGGCCGGCAATCGTCGGTCCTGGTCGGACGGCTGCCGTCGGCGTCGGGCGGTCGGCGGGCGTGGACGTAGCTGGGCGGCGTGGAGTGATCCGGGCCGGGCGTCCTTCCGAACGGAGGATCAACGACGGGCGGGACGCGGGTGCGACGTCGATGAGCCCGTGGGCGACGTCGATGGGTCCGTGGGTGACGTCGATGGGTCCGTGGGCGACATCGGTGATTGTCGCGGTTTTGGTCGTTCTTTGCACGGCGTCCTGTGGAGTTCTGCCGGGCGGCGCCGGCTCGTCCGGTGGTCCCGCTGTCCCAAGCGGTCCACCGCCGCAGGCCAGCCAGGCGGCGGGACCACCGCTGGCCACGGCCTCGGCCACCCCGTCGAGCGCCTTACGCGTCACCGATCCGGCCAGCGTGGCCGCCTACTGCTTCCGGGTCTGGCAGTCGTATGACACCCGCGTCGACGCCGGACCGGGCGCCGGCCTGCTCGCGGCGCGCTCCTGCATGACGCCGACGTTCTACGCGAGCCTCGGGGGCGGCTCGACCAGCACAGACGGGGCCGCCGGGGCGCCGGCCTGGCTCGAGCTCAAGGCCCAGCACGCATACTCGCGGGTCGATGTGCTGGCGGTCGGCCCGGTCGGTGGCGTGGACACGGCCTACACCGGCCGGGTCACCCTGCTGCTCAACGTGCGGCGGACCACGGTCGCCGGGACCGGGGCGCCCGTCATCGGGGTGACGACGCCGACGCTGACGCTGCTGCGCCAGGCGGACGGGGGCTGGCTGGTCAGTCAGGCGGATCTGACCGATTCTTCGGGCGACGCGCCAGGCGGTGGCTGAGTGGTCTTCGGACGGGGGCGCTCGGCGTCCCGTTGGATCGTCATCGGCGCGATCGGCGCCGGCCTGTTCGTCGTCCTGTTCTTCGGCGCGGTGATCGGCATCGTGCTGTCCATCGCCAGCTCGGACGGGGGCGACTCGGGCGGGGTACCCAGCCAGATCGTCCGGTCCGACGGCATCCCGGCCGAGTACGTCAAGATGATCAATGACGCGGCCAACGCCGCCGGCTGCGCGCCGCTGACGCCGGCTCTGCTGGCCGCGCAGCTGCACCAGGAGTCGAACTTCAACCCGAACGCCCGCTCGGGGGCGGGCGCGCTGGGTATCGCTCAGTTCCTGCCCGCGACCTGGAGCCGGTACGGCAACGGGGGCGACATCTGGGACCCGGTGGACGCCATCCCGGCCGCCGCCCGCTACGACTGCGCGATCGCGGCCGACGTCGCCCAGGTCCCCGGTGACCCGCGCGAGAACATGCTGGCCGCCTACAATGCCGGCCCCGACGCAGTTCGAATGAACGCGGGTGTGCCGCCCTATCCCGAGACGATGAACTACGTCCGGGCCATCCTGGCCCAAGCCGACACGTATGGTGACACATTGATCACCGATGTGCCCGGCACCGGCGACGTGGCCGACATGTTGGCCTTCATGCGGCAGCAGGTTGGCAAGCCGTACGTGTGGGGCGCGGTCGGCCCGGACGCCTGGGACTGCTCCTCGCTGGTGCAGGCCGCGTACAAGCGGATCGGGATCCAGCTGCCCCGGGTCACCGAGAACCAGGTCAACGCCTCGCCCCATGTCGACGGGGCCGACCCGGAGGTGGGCGATCTCATCTTCACGGTCGGCAGCCTGGGAACCCTGACCTCGCCCGGCCATGTGAGCATGTATATCGGGAACGGCAAGGTCGAGGCGGCCAAGGGCGCCCAGTGGGGCGTGATCGTCTACGACCTGTCCCAGGTGAGAGGTGTAGTGGCCGTCACCCGGCCGCTCGCGGGCGCTCGCGAGCGTTGACGGGCGCCGGGTCCTGGCTCGGGCCCGGGCTCCCGTCGAGGCCGCGGCGGCCGGCGCGGCTAACGCCGCGTCGGCGGCGGTGCCGGACCGGGTAGGCCGAGGGCGCACGGCTCATGCAACGTCGGTCACGAAGTTGGACAGTCCGTGCCCCACGGCGCCCAGCCAGCCGATCGCCGAGTGCACGGCGTCGGCCGCGTCCGCGGGCGACGTGGCCAGGTAGAAGATGGCGAAGGCGATCGCGCCTATCGGCAGCAGTCTGCTCATGGCTTACCTCGAAGCGTGCGTCGGCGAGGTCCCGAAGGTTAGCCACCCTTGCTCTGGGTAGCAATCTGAAAACGCTCAGCGGCCAGTACTCTCCGCGCGGCCGAGCGTAATGAGCATGAATGCCGGTTCGGGGCGAGGACAGCTCGGGTCGACCCACCCGGAACCGGCGCTTCCAGTACAGCGTCCCGCAGTCCGGGCCGCTACTGTCTGTTCGTGGTCTCCTCGCTGTCGGCGAGCGAAGCCTCTGGGGACCAACCGGTGCGCCGGGACAGCTCCAGTGCCCACCACCGGAAGCGCTCGAGCGCCGCCAGCTCCTGTCGGAGGGCCCGGTTGATGCGCGGCACGTCGAGCAGGTCGATTGGCCGGCTCAGCCACGGCTGGGCCTCGGTCTCCTCTTCGAGCGCCCGCAGGTACGCCGCGCGGTAGAGCGCGATCTCAGCCTGGGTCAGCTCCAGCTGCTCGCGCAGCAGGTCAAGCCGGCGGGAGGTGGCCTCATCTCGCGGCGGTCGGCTGACCGGCCCGGAGACACCGGGGCCGAGGACGTTCGCCGGTGGCCCGCCTGTCCCCACCGCTGGCCCGCCCGTCCCGACCGGTCCGTGTGGCGCGCCCGGCGCGACCATTCCGTAGGACGGCCCTCGGGCCGGGTCGGGGCCCGAGACCTCGAAGGGCGCGACCGCGGGCCGCTCCGGCCCCGCCCATCCGTTCGCCGCCCGTCCGTTCCCCGCGTCCGCCCAGTCGTTGCCCACATATGCCGACGGATATGACGAAATCGGGCCAAGCGCGATAGTGTGAGCCGGCTGGTCCGCGGGCGAGGGTGGGCTGACCGCCCGGGCCGGGCCCGTCAGGCTGTCCAGGTAGTTCGTCGACCCGCTCGTCCCGCTCGAGCGGGACGAGCCGTTCAGGCCGATCGGGCCAGCCGAGATGCTCGGCTCAGCGAAGCCGCCAGGCCGGGCTGGCAACCATTCCGCTCCGGGCCGGTCGAGGGGACCAGCGGGCGGGCTTGGGCCGGGACCAGCCGCCGCCGTGCCGTCCTCGGGACCGGTGACCACCCAGGGGTCGGCCCGCACGCCGTCGTGGGCGTGGTGGGCTACCGGGCGCCGGCCGTTCGCGTCGGCCGCCCGGTCCATCAGGATCGCCGTTCGCGCGGGACGGCCCACGGGCACGCCCGAACGGACGCCGAGGGGTGCGCCGGGTACGACATGGTGACAGAAGCGTACGGCGCCGGGCGGGCCCGTTCACCGTCGGCCCTCCTTCGTGGCCGTCTCGGCGTCGCCGGCCGCATGAGTCGATCAATAACCTTCAGTGAGTAAATCTTTCCGTTGGGTAGTAGGGTTGGGGTGTACTCGTGCCATCGGGGGAGGCAGGGGACGGTGACGGTTCTGTCGGTAACGGCCGTGTTCGTATTTCCGTTCGCGGTGCTCGTGGGAATGCTCGGAATGCAGGTGGTGGAATCGCGCAGCGAACGCCGGCACAGCGGGAACCGCTGGCACAACTGGAACCGCCGGCACAGCGGGAGCCGTCAGGTCTCGACCGTCAGCCGACCGGACAGGCCGGTCGAACGGACCAGCGCCAGAAATGCCGGGGTGGCGGCGCGTATCCGTAGCGACGACTGAACGGACCGCAGTAGCAGGTCGGCCCGCAGGAAGGCCGCCAGCGCGGGAATGTCCACCGAATACAGGCCGCCGACGTCCACGACCACCGTGTCGCCACCGCGGCCGAGCAGATCCCGAATGCGCTCACGGAACGCGAGTCGTTCCTCCGTGCCGAAGATTCCGGCGAGTTCGATGAGGACCCGGTTCCCGGTCCGGGCGACCGTCATCCCGGACCGGGTCGGAGCATCTGCCTGATCAGGTCTGACCCGCACGATCCCGCGCCCCCGTTCGCCCTGTCCAGGCCCGGCGTTCCGAGCGCCGCCCGGAAGCCTCCTGAACCATCAGTGGCGACGAGGGTAATGGAGTCAGTGCCGGCGCTGGTGGAAGTAGCGAATGAGGGTGTTGGTCGAGGAGTCGTGCTCGAGCGGCTCCGGGGCGCTCTTGTCGGCCAGCTCGGGAACTATCCGGGCCGCGAGCACCTTGCCGAGCTCGACCCCCCACTGGTCGAAGCTGTTGATGTCCCAGATCGCGCCCTGAGTGAAGACCTTGTGCTCATACAGCGCGATGAGCTGGCCCAGCGTGTAGGGGGTGAGCGAGTCCGCCAGCAGGGTGGAGGTCGGCCGGTTCCCCGGGAACGTCCGGTGCGCCACCAGTTCGGGCGCGACCCCCTCGGCCGCGACCTGCTCGGCGGTCTTGCCGAATGCCAGCGCCTCGGTCTGGGCGAAGAAATTGGCCATCAGCAGCACGTGATGGTCGCTCTCGCCCGAACCGACGGTGTGGTTCGGCTGGGCGAATCCGATGAAGTCCGCCGGTATGATCGTCGTGCCCTGGTGGATCAGTTGGTAGTAAGCGTGTTGCCCGTTCGTGCCCGGCGTTCCCCAGACGACCGGTCCAGTCGGCGCGCTGACTGGGTTCCCGGCCCGGTCGACGGATTTCCCGTTGCTTTCCATGTCGAGCTGCTGGAGATAGGCGGGAAACTGGGCCAGGTAGTGGCTGTAGGGCAGTACCGCGTGCGTCTGGGTCCCGAAGAAGTCCCGGTACCACAGTCCGATGAGGCCGAGTAGAACCGGCAGGTTGGCCGTGAACGGCGCGGTCCGGAAATGAACGTCCATCGCGTGGAACCCGGCGAGCATCTCGCGGAACCGGTCCGGCCCGATGGCCACCATCAGGGCCAGCCCGATCGCGGAGTCCATCGAGTAGCGGCCGCCCACCCAGTCCCAGAAGCCGAACATGTTCTCGGTGTCGATGCCGAACTCGGCGACCTTCTCCGCGTTCGTCGACACGGCGACGAAGTGGTGCGGGACGGCGTCCTCGCCGAGCGCGGTCGTCAGCCAGGCGCGAGCCGACCGGGCGTTCGCCAGTGTTTCCAGGGTGGTGAACGTCTTCGACGAGATGATGAACAGCGTCTCGGCCGGGTCCAGATCGTGGGTGGCCTCCCACAGATCGGTCCCGTCGACGTTCGAGACGAAGCGGGCGGCTATCTCCCGATCTGAGAAGTCCTTCAGGGCCGTGTACGCCATTGACGGCCCGAGGTCGGACCCGCCGATGCCGATGTTCACCACCGTGCGGATGTGGCGCCCGGTCGCGCCGGTCCACACCCCGGACCGGACCCGGTCGGCGAAGTCGGCCATCCGGTCGAGAACGGCGTGGACGGCGGGTGCCACGTTCTCGCCGTCGACGAAGATCTCCTCATCGGCCGGGGCGCGCAGCGCGATGTGCAGGACGGCCCGGTTCTCCGTTGAGTTGATCTTCTGACCGGTGAACATCGCCTCGATCCGGTCGCGCAGACCGGCCCGTTCGGCCAGGGCGACCAGCAGCTCGAGTGTCCGTGCGCTCAGGCGGTTCTTCGAGTAGTCCAGATAAAGACCGTCGAACCGGGCGGACAGTGCCTCGCCGCGCCCGGGATCGTCGGCGAACATGGTCCGGAGATGAACGTCGGCGATCTCCGAATGGTGCTTGTCGAGGGCGGCCCATTCCGCTGTCGCGGTGATCGGGACCGGGTGGGGGGCAACGGCGGACGACATGATCTTGACTGACCTCCGGTCGGGGCCGTGTGGACGTTACCGGTCACCTTGCCTCCTGAACGCCGCGCGACGCACGTCGGGGTCGGGCCGGGGCGTGCGGGGGCGTACATTTCCGGTCAGGATCGTGAGGAGACGCGTGGATGGCTGTTGACCGGGCCCGGCTGGCCCGCGGGCTGCCGGACTATGAGGTCGGCGACGAGCTTGGCCGGGGCGGCTTCGGAGCGGTGTTCGCGGGGCGGCATCGGCTGATCCACCGAGATGTCGCCATCAAGGTACTGCTCGACGAGGACGCCGCCGGGGACGACACCCGCGGCCGGTTCCTCACCGAGGCTCGCACCCTGGCCGGCATCGACCACTCCCACGTCGTCCGCATCTATGACTACGTCGAGCGCGATGGCCTGTGCCTGCTGGTCATGGAACGCCTGGACGGCGGGAGCCTGCGCAACCGGCTCGCCGCCGGCCTCAGCCAGCCGGCGGCCTGCGCGATCGGCCTCGCCGCCGCGGCCGGACTGTCCGCCGCACACCACAAGGGCGTGCTGCACCGGGACATCAAGCCGGACAACCTGCTGTTCACTGACGGCGCTCTGCCCAAGATGACGGACTTCGGCATCGCCAAGATCCTCGAGCGGACGGCCACCGTCACGACCGGCCTGATCGGGACGCCGAAGTACATGGCGCCCGAGCAGATCGCCGGCGAGCGGCTCAGCCCGGCGACCGACATCTACTCCCTCGGGCTGCTGGTCTACGAGATGCTGGCCGGCCGGCCGCCGTTCCCGCCGTCGCTGACGGTGCCAGCGCTGCTCCATCATCATCTGAACGTTCCGCCCGCCCCGCTGGTCGAGGTGGCGTCGCCGCTGGCCGACGTGGTCTGGCGGGCCCTGGAGAAGGACCCCGGACGGCGGCCGGCGACAGCTGAGATCTTCGCGCGGGAGCTGGCGGCGGCGGCGGCCGACGGGCTCGGCCCAGGCTGGCTCCCGGCCAGCCACGTACCGGTGATGCTCGACGACGAGGTCCGGGCGCTGGCCGGCTCCGGCTCCGGGCCGGGTGGCCGGCCCGGTGGAGCGGGGCCGGTGGCGGGCGGCTTCGGGCCGACGCTCGTGCCCACCGCCCGGCTGTCGGAGGAGTCGGCGGCCGGGTTCTCCGGTCCCCCGAGCGGCGGTCCCTCGGGCGGCGGTCCCTCGGGCGGCGGTCCCTCGGGCGGCGGTCCCTCGGGCAACGGCCCGGGCGGCCACGGAGCGAGCGGCCCTGGCCTCGCCGGCTATGGGCGAAGCGGCCCGCGGGGCGACGGCCCGAACGGCTACGGTCTGAACGGCCCCGGCCCGAACGGTTACGGCCCGAGTGGGCCTGGCGGCCACGGACCGGCGGGTCATGGACCGGGGAGCCATGGACCGGGGAGCCATGGACCGGGGGGCGCGGGCGGGCATGACGGCTGGGCTGGTCAGGATGGCCAGGCTGGTCAGAACGGCGGCGCCCAAGGCCCCGGGTCCCACGGCCGCCGCCGACGCCTTGGCGGGGCGCTGATAATCCCGATCGTGATCGTTCTGTGCGTGTTCGTGCTGGTCGTGGGCCTGCTGTACGGGCGCGGGAAACACGGCGTACCGGGCGCGTACGCCGGGGCAACCGTCGCGTACAAAATGTCGCGCGCCGACGGCGTGGCGTTCGGCCGGGACGGGTCGATCCTGGTGACAACCGGTGACGACGACCGTGTCATCCGGCTTGACCGCAAGGGCCACGCCGCTCCACTGACCACCTCGGACGGTAAGCCGGTGGCGGTTGAGAAGCCGGCCGCGGTCGCCTTCGGCCCGAAGGACGCGATCTACATCGGGACGGAGTCCTCGGACGGCGGCTCGGGCTCCGGCCAGGTGTTCCGGCTGAGTTCGGACGGGCGGCTGACCCACATCGCCGGGGCGCCACACGACGGGTTCAGCGCCGACGAAGGCCTCGCTCTCTCCGCTGACCTGGACGCGGTGAACGGCTTGGCCGTCGACGACAGCGGCGATATCTACCTCACCGAGGGCCATCGGGTACGCAAGATCACGCCCGCCGGCCGGATCAGTACCGTCGCCGGGACGGTGCAGGGGGAGGCAATGTCGCCGTTCTACAGTCCGGACGGCATCGCGCTCGGCCCAAAGGGCGCCATCTACGTTACCGACAGCTACCGGAACACGGTCAGCAAGATCGAGCCCAACGGCTCGGTCAGCGTGATCGCCGGCTCGAAGGCGCGCTCCGGCAGCAGCGGGGATGGCGGCCCGGCCCGCGCGGCGCTGCTGAACGCGCCGAGCAGCATCGCGGTCGGGCCGCGCGGCGCGCTCTACATCGTCGACGCGGACAACGGGGCCGTCCGCGAGATCGGGCCGAAGGGCATCATCACCCGGTACGCCGGCAACCCGAACTCCAGCGAGTCCGGCGACGGCGTCGTCGCCCGGTCGGCCTACCTGGGCTACCCGTCCGCCGTCACGATCGACTCGTCCGGGGCGCTCTACGTCACCGAAGGCAGCGCCGGCAAGGTCCGCCGTATCGGGGCCGACGGCATCATCACCACGGTGCTCGCCACGCCCTGACCCCGCGCCCCTGACCCCGCCTGGCCCCGCCTGGCTCCGCCTGGCCCCGCCCTGGCCGCCCCGAAGGTGACCCCGGACGGCGTGGGCTGGCAGTCCCCTGAGCGACGACTCGTGGACAGCTGGCGGGCCCACCGACCAGGCTGGGCCCTGTGTGGACTGGCGGCCGGAACGGCGAGGCGGGCGGCGGCCTTGACCGGGGCGGCGGCCTTGACCGCCGAGCCCTCCTCGGGCTGGGCGCGGGCCTGCTGGGCGGCCTCCTCGTCGGTTGCGACAGCGGCTCGTCCGGCGGCCCCCCGACGTCCGGGGCCACCAGCGGCGCGAGCACCACCGCCAGTTCGGCCAGCCCGTCGGCCATCGCAACCCCCACGGACTACGCCTCGCTGGCCAAGGCCCTCGAGGGCAGGCTCTACCAGCCGGGCGCGGACGCCTACTCCGCCGCCAGCCACCTCGCTGATCCCCGCTTCGACTCGATCAGCCCGGCCGCGGTCGCGATGGTCGCCTCACCCGCCGACGTCGCCACCTGCCTGGCCTTCGCCCGCGGCACGAACACCCAGTTCACCGTCCGTTCGGGCGGCCACAGCTACGCCGGCTACTCGACCGGGCCCGGACTCGTCATCGACGTCAGCGCGCTGTCGACCATCGACCCAGGCAAGGACGGCGTCGCCTCTATCGGCGCCGGCGCCCGGCTGATCGACGTCTACTCGAAGCTCGCCGCCGCCGGGACCGCCGTACCCGCCGGCTCCTGCCCGACCGTCGGCATCGCCGGCCTGGCTATGGGCGGCGGCATCGGCGTCGTCGGCCGCCAGTACGGACTGACCTCCGACCGGATCGTCGGCGCGGATGTCGTGCTGCCGTCCGGCGAACTGCTGTCCTGCGACGCTGACCGGAACAGCGACCTGTTCTGGGCGCTGCGCGGCGCCGGCGCGGGTAACTTCGGCATCGTCACCACCTTCCGGATGGCCACCCATCCGGCGCGGCCGCTCGCTCTGTTCAGCTATCGGTGGACCGCCGGCGCGGCGGCGTCCGTCGTCCGCGCCTGGTTCGACTTCATCGCCGGCGCCCCGGACGAGCTGTGGACGAACTGCGTCACGACCACGACGACCGGCGTCCCGGCCCGGATCACGGTCGGCGGCGTCTTCAACGGGACGGTCCCGGCGGTCAAGGCCCTCCTCGCCCCCTTCCTCGACCAGGTCGGCGCCGCGCCGGTCTCGTCGTCAGTCGTCCAGCGCGACCACCTGAGCGCGATGATGATCGAGGCCGGCTGCGCCGGCGAGAGCCTCGCCGTCTGCCACCGTCAGGGCTCACTCCCCGGCCAGAACGCGAGCGGCGGCGTGAGCCGGGTTCCACAGCTCGCGGGCTCGTCCTTCATCGACCAGGCGCCGCCGAATGCCGGAATCACCGAGCTGCTGGCCCGGGTTGACGCCCGGCGCACCCAACCGATCCCCGGTATCGGCGGCGTCATCCTCGACTCCTGGGGCGGCGCCATCAACCGCGTCAGCCCGACGGAGACCGCCTTCGTCCACCGTAGTTCCATTGCCAGTGCCCAGTACATCGCGGTCCTCCCCTCGGCCGCCTCGGCCAGCGTCACCGCCGACAACCAGAAATGGCTGTCGGACTTCATTGCCGCGATGGGTCCGTATGTTTCTCCCAGCGCATACCAGAACTACATCGACCCGCACCTCGCCGACTGGCGGACGGCCTACTACGGCGCCAACTACCAACGCCTGACCCAGGTCAAGGCGCACTACGATCCCGACCGCCTCTTCCAGTACGCCCAGGGTGTCGGCGCCTAGCGCTCGGCGCCTAGCGCCCTCGGCCTCGCGTCCTCAGCGCGGTCCTGGGCCCCCGCCGTCATTCCGTCTGGCCAGCCTCCCGCCCCGCTCTCGCGGCCCGGTGAAGGTGTTACCCGCCGAACCCATGGCCGCACTGCACGAGCGGATTGCCCGGGACGAAGGAACGGCCGTCGGGGGCGATCTGGGAGATGAAGTAGCAGGGGGCGATCGTGCTTTGCGGAACGGAGAGGTCTACCTTCTGGGGCAGGAGCTGATCGGCGTCATAGTCGCGCAGCGAGCGAATACCGGCCAGGAAGGACGCCCGCGTCGGACAGTTTCCCGCCCGGTGAAGCCCCTGGATGAAAAGGTCCGCGGAGTCCCAGCCATACATCGCGGTCTGGTATCGGGGCGTCGGGAGGTAGGGGGCATAGGCCGCTATTCCCTGCGTGTACTCGTTCAGTGCCGGAACGACACTGTCGAACGGCCGCGTCTGGCTGAGGAAGTAGGTGCCGGCGAGCTGTGGCCCCGGTCCCCGGAGTGTGGTGTCGTCGGCACCGAGCACCGATATGACCAGGGGCCGCTGGCCGCTGGCGTGCATCGCCGTGACCAGCTGGGCGAGCTGCGGCGCAGCGAGACCGGAGATAAGCGTGTCGACGTGCTCGGCGCGCAGTGTCTCCGCGATCTGGTCATACGCCACCGCGCCGGAAACCGGAACCCTTACGCTGTCGGCCGTGGCGATTCCCGAGCTCCGCAGACCGGCGGCGAGAATGTCGCCGTAGTGCTCACTGGCGGTCACCAGCGCGAGCGAGAGATAGGCGACCTTGGTGCCACCGTGGCTCCTGACCACGTCGCCGAAAGTGGAGACCGGGAGCCCGGATGAATAGGAGAAGGAGACGATGTTCGGATGGCCGCGCCAGGAGTCGTCCGTAGCCGCGCCGACGGCCGGGACGTTCTGACTCTCCAGGTAGTCGGCCCCGGTGCCCAGGTTTGACGACCCGATCAGCACACCGAAGACGTGGTCGTCGTCCACCAGCCGTCTGATGCCGGCCGTCCCGCCCGTGTCCGCGGAGTCGTCGCTCCGCCATTTGTAGCTGATCGTCCGGCCGCCGATTCCGCCCCGGGCGTTCTCGACCCCGATCCGGGCGTCGACGCCGGCCCGGAACGGCAGGTAAACCTGGGCGGCCGGGCCCGAGCCAGGGGTGAGCAGGCCCAGAGTCACCGACCGGCTGTCGATACCGGGAGTACCGGCCGTGGCGCACGCATTGCTCGGTCCGCCGTTGGCGCCGCCAGCCCCACAAGCGGTGAGGGGCACACCAACGGCCATGAGTAATCCAACGGTCATGTAACGCCACGCGGCACGGTACCGGAGCCTGGTCACGTTTCCTCCCCGTGCTCAGCTAGCGATCAATGTGTCGAGTCTTACACATGATCAGAGAAAGCGTGATGCCGGGGTCTGTTTCGGGGCGGGAAGCCAGCCCGCCGCGACGTGGACCGAATCGCGGGGGAGAAGCTGGTATGCGTCGCGGACTGTGGTGTTCGCTCGGGCGCGGTCAGCTCTTCGAGGGCGCGGCGTAGTCGGCGACGCTGGAAGCGACGTCGAACAACACGCAGGGCTGGTCGCCGACCGTCCAGGCATCGTGCCCGGGATCGCAGACCATGACGTCGCCCTGGGCGATGTCCTTCTCGGTTCCGTCGTTCATCCGGATGTGCAGCCGTCCGGAGGCGACGTAGCCGGCGTGCCGGTGCTGGCAGGAGTCGGTCCCCTCGATGGGCTTGACCGATTCCGACCAGCGCCACCCCGGTTCCAGCACCACCCGGCCGAGGGTCAGCCCGGGCAGTTCGACGACGTCGACGTGCCCGTGTGGGATCTCGCGTCGCTCGTCGGCCCGCTCGATGTTCTTGCTCTCCAGTACCAGCATGGTCGCCACCTTTTCGTAGCGGATTGAAGTGGTTCGCCTACCCATGGTAGCCGCATTGCCACCCGCTCGCGAGCCGAGAACCGGTGGGGCCGATGTGATCTTCAAGCACCCCGCCCGCTACTCCGCGTTACGGTTCCACGTGGAACAACGGATCTTCGGTACGCGGCGCGGGCGCGCTCAGGCGCGGCGCAGGCGGTCGACCAGCGAGCGGGCCTGGGCGACGCCGGCCACGTTGCCCTTGCGCTCGTAGCGCTCGACGGCGGTGGCGATCTTCTCCCCGACCCCGGCCAGGTCGCCCGTCCGGTAGAGGACCTCGGCGTAGGCCAGCCAGGCCGAGGCCTGGGCGTCCCAGTCGTCGGTCCGCTCGGCCAGGTCGCAGGCGGCCTCGGCGAAGTTGACCGCCTCGACGTTCTTGCCCTGGACGGCCTTGAGCTTGGCGTGGACGGCGCACCAGCCGGACTGGGCCGGCCACTGGTCGTGCGCGGCGGCCTCTCGGCAGCGGCCGACGTAGGTGCCGGCGTCGGCGTAGTTGCCCAGCGTGAACAGGACGTCGGCCAGCGCCGCCGCCCGGGTGGCCAGATACGCCCGCTCGCCGATCCGGGACAGGTGCCGGCAGCTGCGCCGCAGCTCCTTGACCGCCTTGTCCAGGTCGCCGGTGAGCAGCGCGACCCGGGCCACCACGAACCCGCCGAAGAACGGGTCGCCCCGCGGCCCGCGCACGTCCCACACGATCTCGGTGGCGGCGGCCAGGTTCTCCATGGCCTCGGTTGGGTGACCGGCCATCGCGTGCAGGACGGCGAGCTGGCCGAGCACGAACCGGCGCGGCCCGCGGTCGTCGCCGGCCGCCGCCAGCAGCTTGTTCGCCACGTCGAGGGAGTCCTCGACGTGGCGGGGCACCCAGCTGGTCAGATGCACCAGGTCCCGGCGCATGATCAGCGTGTCCCGGGCGACGCCGGAGGCCTCGGCGTGCCGGACGGCCTCGGTCATCGCCTGCTCGGCCAGGGTGTAGCGGCCGCCGGCTATGTAGGCCACCGCCTGCGTCCGGCAGGCCAGCGCCGCGCCCGAGGAGTCCCCGGCCGCCTCGAACACCGGCAGGGCCGCCTTGACCTCGGCCAGCGTCTCGGCGACCAGGCCTTCGGGATTGGTGGCGAACATGACCCGCAGGTGGGCCAGCCGGGCCGAGGCCCGCAGCACGTCCTCGCCGGCCCGCACCGCCCGGTCGGTGGCCTGGCGCAGCAGCCGCTCGGCGTCGGTGAGCCGGCCGAAGGAGAACAGGGCCCAGCCGAGGTCGATCTCGGCCCGGATCCGCAGCGGGTCCGTCACCGGCAGCAGCTTGATCGCCCGCTTGAGCAGCGCGGCCGCGCCCGGCTCGTCGCTCTGGCGGACCCGGTCGGCCGCCTCGATCAACCGGTCGGCGGCCTGCCGGCCCAGCTCCGCGTTGTCGGCGTCCCGCACGCCCAGCTCGGCCCGGTAGAGGTAGGCCTGCTCCAGGTGGTAGCCGACTAGCTCGTCCTGCTCGCCCGGCCCGGAGACGAGCTTGACCCGCAGCCAGTCGGCGAAGCGCTGGTGCAGGTCGGCCCGCTGCCGCTTCGGCGTGGCCTGGTAGGCGCAGTCGCGTAGCAGGACGTGCAGGAACCGGTAGGCCGACAGCCCGGGCAGGTCGGAGCGGTCGGGCTGGATCAACTCCTTGCGGACCAGGGCCTGGCAGTGCGCGGCGACCATGGCCGCGTCCGACGCCTCGGACAGGTCCTCCACCGCGTCCAGGTAGAACCGCTGCCCGACGACGGCGGCCCGCTCGAGAACCTTGCGCTCGGCCACCTCAAGACGGTCGAGCCGAGCGGCCAGCAGGGCCGAGATGGTCGGTGGCACCTGGACGTCGGTCAGGTCGCCGGTGGCGATCCAGCGGTCGCCGGCCCGGCGCAGCCGGCCGTCGTCGACCAGGGCGGCCAGCATCTGCTCGACGAACAGCGGGTTGCCGGCCGCCGACGTCGTGATCCGGTCGACCAGGGCCTCGTCGAGGTCGTCCGAGCCCATCAGGCTCTGGATGAGCGACTGGCACCGGGCGGCCGAGAGCGGCTGCAGCTGCATGGACGTGGCGTTGAGCAGGCCGCCGCCCCACGTCTTGCGGCCCTCCAGCAGCTCGGGCCGGGCCAGGCACAGCAGCAGGACCGGGACGTCGCGCGACCAGTCGGCGATGTAGGAGACGAGGTCGAGCAGGGTCGGCTCGGCCCAGTGGACGTCGTCGAAGCAGAGCACCAGCGGGCGGCGGCGGGCCAGCTCCCCGATGAGCGTCCGCACGGCCCAGAAGCTCTCCTCCGCGCCGACCTCGGTGCCGTCCAACCCGATCAGAGGGGCGATGCCGTCCACGACCGCCTCGGCGCCCTGGACGCCATCCAGGAAGGCGCGCAGCCGGGCCCTGGCCGGCGTGGCCCCCTCGTCTGGCGAGATCCCGACGGCCTGGCGCACCATCTCCATCAGCGGCCAGTAGGTGATGCCCTCGCCGTAGGACAGGCAGCGGCCGGTCAGGACGGTCGCCCGCTCGCCGAGCGACTCGCGGAACTCCCCGACCATCCGGGACTTGCCGATGCCGGCCGGCCCCAGGACGGTGAACAGGTGGCAGGTCTGCTCCTCGACGACCTGGTCGAGGGCGTCCTGCAGGCGGCGTAACTCCCGGTCGCGCCCGATCATCGGGGCGACGAAGCCCTCGGTCGCGCCGCGCGCGCCCGGCCCGACCTTCGGCTCGCGCAGCCCGAGCAGGCGGTAGGCCCGCATCGGGGCCTGCTTGCCGTCCAGGGTGAGCGGCCCGACCGGCTCGGTGCGGGCCTGGGAGCGGATCATCCGCAGGGTGGCCTCGGAGACGAGGATCTCGTCGGGCGCGGCCGCCGTCTCGAGCCGGGAGGCGACGTTGACCGCGTCGCCGGTGACGCCGCCGCCGGCCGCCCGCCAGCCGCCGACCGTGACCTCGCCGGTGTTGATGCCCGTGCGCAGCTGGAACTCGAAGCCCCAGTCGCGGCGCAGCTCGGCGTTGAACTCGGCCATCCGCTCGCGGATCGCCAGCGCGGCCCGGGCCGCCCGCAGAGCGTCGTCCTCGTGCAGGTTGGGGATGCCGAAGACGGCGAACACGGCGTCGCCGATGTACTTCTCCTCGGTGCCGCCGTGGGCCTCGATGGCCGGGCTCACCACGCTGTAGAAGCGCCACTTGAGCTGGTGCAGCAGTTCGGAGTCGAGGCGCTCGCCGATGGCGGTGTATTGGGCGACGTCACAGAACAGGAGAGTGACCGTCCGGCGCGAGCCGGCGCCGAACGCGGGCAGCGGGGAACCGCAGGCGCTACAGAAGCGCGCCTGATCGGGATTCTCCCGCCCGCACTCCGGGCACGACACCATAGGCCGGATCGTAGGCCCGTAGACCGTCATACCGGGAGCGGATATACGCCTCCGGCGAACCTCGCATTGTGATCTAGATCACAATGCGAGGCCGGGGGCCGGGTTGGTGCCCCTCCTGGCCCGCATGTCGGATGTATCCCACGAAGCCGGGCGGGCATAACACCGCAGGCCAGGGGCCCGCAGGGCTGATATCCCCACCGTCCGATCACGAAGGGTAACAATTGGTGGCTGAACATCCACCCAGAGCTAGGCAAAACATCCTTCCATCGTCGCAAACTGCGACGATGCTGATGGCACCGGCGTGAACCCGAGTCCCTCCAGGAGTTGCCAGTGGACGCCCTCACCTGCCTGTTGACTCGCCGGACGGTGGCGAACCTCACGGAGCCGGGTCCCACTACTGAGCAGCTTCAGGCGATCCTGACCGCCGCCGTCTGCGCCCCCGACCACAAGATGTTGCGGCCCTGGCGGTTCGTGGTGGTCCGGGGCGAGGCGCGCAAGCGGCTGGCCGCCGCCATCGAGGCAGCCGGGGTGGCGCTGGGGCTGGCCGAGCCGGTGATCGCCAAGGGCGGCCGGAAGGCGACCCGGTCACCGGCGCTGGTCGCGATCGTCGCCAGCCCGGTGGCCGGGGGCAAGGCCCCCCGGGAGGAACAGAACGCGTCGGTCGCCGCCGCCGCCCAGAACATCTGCCTGGCCGCGCACGCGCTCGGCCTCGGCTCGGCGTGGAAGAGCGTGCCGCTGGGCGACTCCGACGAGGTCCGGGCGATCTTCGGCCTGGCCGGAGCCGAGTCGCTGTTGGGCTGGGTCGAGCTCGGGACCCCGGCCGAGGTGCAGCCGCGCCCGCCGCGCGAGCGCCCCACACTGCCCGAGGTCGTCACCGAGTTGCGGGCCGACGACGGGTTCGAGCCGATGGCCGGGCCGGACGAGGCGCTGGTCTTCCCGCTGCCGGGGGAGGAGCCGCTGCTCCGCCGGACCGGCGGCTGACCAAAGCGGACACGCCGGCGGCGTCAGGCTGGCGGGCGGCGTCAGGTTGGCGGGCGCGTCAGGCTGGCGGGCGGCGTCAGGAGACGTCGCTCCAGCGGAACGTCCCGTCCGGCTCGCGCAGGCAGGCGAAGGGCCGTCCGTTGGTGCCCTCGGTGACCGTGTTGGCCTGGTTCGGGTCGCACTCGGAGCCTGGCCGGGCTCCGGTCGGGGACGGCGAGCCGCCCGGGTTCGGCGACCAGCGGTAGCCGCCGTCCGACGACGCCCCGCAGTAGAGCACCAGCCCGTTAATCGCTATGGCCCTGGTGTCCGCCCCCGGATCGCAGGCCTCGCCGAGGAACACCGGCGAGGCCTGCGGCGTCGGCAGCTCGTCCTCCCCGGAGGCGCTGGGGGAACCGCTTTGACCGCCCGGGGCACCGCTCGGGGCCCCGCCGCTGGCCGCGGCCCTGGTCGGCCCGGTTCCGCCCGGCCCGGCCGAGCCGGGGGCGCCGGGTGAGCCCGGTGAGCTCGACGAGCCTGGCGAGCCGGTCGGTTCGGGCGTCGGGGAGGCCCCGGGCGCGGCGGCGCTCGGGGTGGGGGCCGGTGGCTGCGCGGCCGGCGTGGCCGGGGGCGGTGCCGCCAGCTGGCGCACGTCCTCGCGACCGCAGCCGACGGCCGCCGCGCTGATCAGAACGGTTGTCAGCACGTAGAGGGCGGCCCGCCGAGGCGCTGCCCGCTGGGCCCGAGGCGCTGCCCGCTGGGCCCGAGGCGCTGCCCGCTGGGCCCGAGGCGCTGCCCGCTGGGCCGATCCGCGCGCTGTAGGCACGCCTCCAGCTTATGAGCGAACTGTTGATCTGTCGCTCCCTCGGTGGGAGCAGGTGGGACAGAGTGGTGAATCACGCCCGGTCGCCGGGGTGGACGGCGTCGGCACACCTCGGCCCGGTACGACTGGCCATGGTGGTTACTAAGCGGTAGCATACCTTGCGAGTACGGGAGGGACGCCCGCATCTTCCCGGGCGGCCGCGCAACCCGCGCAACCCCGCCGAACCCACACAGCAGCGCCGTCAACGCGACCAGCGTCGCCAGCACGACCAGAACCAACACCGACGGGAGGCCGTCATGGGGCACTACCGGAGCAACCTGCGCGACATCGAGTTCACGCTCTTCGACGTCCTGGGCGTGGGCGACGTCCTGGGCGCCGGGCCGTTCGCGGAGATGGACGCCGACACGGCCCGCGAGGTCCTGCGCGAGATGGACCGGCTGGCCGTCGGCCCGCTGGCCGAGTCGTTCGCGGACGCCGACCGCAACCCGCCCGTCTTCGATCCCGAGACGTCCAGCGTCACGCTGCCCGAGTCGTTCAAGGCCTCCTACCGGGCTCTGATGGCCGGTGAGTGGTGGCGCCTGACCGTCCCGCCGCACCTGGGCGGCCTCGGCGCGACGCCCAGCCTGGCCTGGGCCGCCTCCGAGCTGGTCCTGGGGGCGAACCCGGCCGCCTACATGTATATGGCCGGCCCGACGTTCGCCTCGATCCTCGAGGCCCTGGGCACCCCGTTCCAGAAGACGTTCGCGCGCTGGGCCATCGAGCGCGCCTGGGGCGCGACCATGGTGCTGACCGAGCCGGACGCCGGCTCCGACGTCGGCGCCGGGCGTACCGTGGCCCGGGCTCGGCCGGACGGGCGCTGGGAGATCGAGGGCGTCAAGCGCTTCATCACCAACGGTGACTGGGACATCCCCGAGAACATCTTCCACCTGGTCCTGGCCCGCCCGGAGGGGCACGGCCCGGGCACCAAGGGACTGTCGATGTTCCTGGTGCCGAAGTTCCTGCCCGACGAGAGCACCGGCGAGCCGGGCGAGCGCAACGGCGTCTTCGTCACCGGCGTCGAGCACAAGATGGGCCTGAAGGTCTCGGCCACCTGTGAGCTGCGTTTCGGTGAGCGGACGCCGGCCATCGGCTGGCTGGTGGGCGACGTCCACGACGGCATCGCGCAGATGTTCAAGGTCATCGAGCACGCCCGGATGATGGTCGGCACCAAGGCGATCGCCACGCTCTCGACCGGCTACCTGAACGCGCTGGAGTTCGCGCGGACCCGCGTCCAGGGGGCCGACATGGCCGCGCCGTCCAAGACCGCGCCCCGGGTGACAATCATCCACCACCCGGACGTCCGGCGCATGCTGATGCTCCAGAAGGCCTACGCCGAGGGCATGCGGGCACTGGTGCTCTACACGGCGACCCAGCAGGACGCGGTCTACCTGGCCGAGGCCGAGGGGCGCCACGACGACGCCGCCGTCCGGCTCAATGACCTGCTGCTGCCGATCGTCAAGGGGGTGGGGTCCGAGCGGTCGTACGAACTGCTGGCTACCTCGCTCCAGGTCCTGGGTGGTTCGGGCTACCTGCAGGACTACCCGATCGAGCAGTACATCCGGGACGCCAAGATCGACACTCTGTACGAGGGGACGACGTCGATCCAGGGCCAGGACTTCTTCTTCCGTAAGATCGTCAAGGATGGCGGGGTGGCGCTGACCGCGCTGCTCGGCGAGATCGAGGCCTTCGCCAAGGGCGATGCCGGCAACGGGGCGCTGGCCCGCCAGCGTGAGCTGCTCGCGGACGCGCTGGCGGACGTGCGGGCCATGGTCGACCGGCTGGTCACCCTGCTGACCAGCGGCGCGGCCGGGGCGGCTCCGGAGCCGGCGGCGATCTACGCGGTCGGGCTCAACACGACCCGCCTGCTGATGAGCACCGGTGACCTGGTCATCGGATGGCTGCTGCTGCGCCAGGCCGAGGTCGCGCTGGGCGCCCTCGAGGCGGCCACCGCCGAGCGCGACCGGGACTTCTACACCGGCAAGATCGCGGCGGCCCGCTGGTTCGCCGGCAACGTCCTGCCCGAGATCACCGCCCGGCTCGGCGTACTGGAGGCGACCGACAACGAGATCATGGAGATCCCCGAAGGCGCGTTCTGACCAGGCCGGCCAGCGGCCCGGGGTGGCGTTCTGGCCCGGGCCGCTGGCCGCGGCCTGACTCGGAGCTGACCCGGAGCTGGCCGGGGGCTGACCCGAGCGGGTGGCGCCGGCCGGATGGGGCCGAGGCCCGGCGAACTGATCCGGATGGGTGGGTTTGACCGGGCCTTTCGGGCCTTGTGCTCACTGACAGGGACATGTCAGGTTGCCCTGGTCGTCCTGGCGGGTATACGACCGTGCATGGGAGCAGCATTCAGCCTCACGCTTTTCGCCATCGGAGCGATCCTCACGTTCGCCATCCACGCCCACCCGTCCGGGTGGAGCGTGCAGGCCGTGGGCGTCATCCTGATGATCGTCGCCGTTATCGGCTTCGCGATCAACCTCTACCGCGAGGGGTGGCGCCGCCGCCTCGTCGAGGAGTCGATCGAGGCCGGTGGCGAGCCGGACATCACGCTGGCCGACGACGAGGTCGTGATCGAGACCACGCCACGTGACCACGTCGTCTACGAGGTCGTGCGGGAGCCCGTCGTGACGGAGCACCGGGTGGCCGACGAGCCGCGCACGAAGGTGCGGCGCGAGTACATCGAGCACTAAGCGGTCGGTGAGCGGTCGCGTCACACCAGACCCTGATCGCCCTGGGCGAGGAGCCGGGACACAGAGCGCTGGACCCGCGAGCCGGGTGGGACGTCCGGAAAACACCGGGCGACCCGCCCGGCTCTTCCCGTTCGGGCCCCGGGCGCGGCATGGTCTACTGTGCACGGGGCCGCAAGTTCAAGGCTCAGTTCAAGGCCTCATGTTCAGGGTCTCATGTTCAGGCCGCGAGTTTCGGGCGGCGAGTTCGGGGCCGCCGGCTCATGAGGTCCGCAGCGGCGGGAAAGCCTGGTCGAGCTCGTTGCGCATGTCCCGCTTGAGCAGGTCGTCGGCGTCCGAGCTGGCCTGCCCCTCGAGCAGGAAGCGGGCGACACGCAGGGTCAGGTCGACCCGTTCAGCCAGGTTGAGCGCCCCGTTGAAGCGGCCGCTCGAGCCCGCGGACGTGAGCACCTTCGCGACGAACTCGTCAGCGGCCTGCAGTGCCTCGACACGCGTCATGCGTTCCACCCCTCACGACCCGGTGGACCCGGGAGTTCTATGCCGGAAGCCGTAAGCAAGGCGCAACCGTACCAGGGTAGTCCCCGAGTCCGTTGTCCGCCCCGTCTGAGACCCTTTGCCCATGTTGGTGTACGGGGTTGGTCCGTTGTGTCCGGCCTTGCCCGCCTGGGAGGGCTGTCGACTGGTTCGAGATCAACGGTTACCCAGGGTTAACATTTTGAGTGTTGGTCAACTCCAGGCTAGGCCGACGAGTGGATCGGCCAGCATCCGGGTCACATCTCCCAGGACGCGGGCGCCCAGCGCGCCGTCGATGATCCGGTGGTCGAAGGCCAGCACGAGCTGGCCGACGTCGCGTACCGCCAGCTCTCCTTCGTGCACCCACGGCGCCGGCCGGACCGTGCCCAGAGCCAGGATGGCGGCCTCCGGCGGGTTGATGATCGGCGTGCCGACGTCGACGCCGAACGTCCCGATGTTGGTGATCGTGATCGTCCCGCCGCGCATCGCGGCTGGGGCCAGCCGTCCCTCCCGAGCGGCGGCGACGACCTCGCCGAGACGGCGGGCCAACTCCGGCAGCGTGAGCGAACCGGCGTCGGCGATGACCGGGACGACCAGGCCGCGCGGGCTGTCGACGGCGATGCCGAGGTTGACCGTCCGGCTAACGACGATCTCCGCGGTGCCGTCCGGGCCATCCTCCCAGCGGGAGTTGACCATCGGGTTGCGGCGGATGGCGGCCAGCAGCGCCCGCGCGGTGAACAGCAGCGGCGTGAGCTTCATCCCGGCGAACTCCGGCATCGCGGCCAACGCCGTGCGCGCGGCCATCGTCGCGGTCAGGTCGACGCTGGCGAACAGGCTCGCGTGTGGGGCGGTGAACGCGCTGGCGGTCATCGCGTCCGCCATCGCCCGGCGCACCCCGTTGACCGGGACACGGGTGATCTCGGCGTCAGTCATGGCGAACCCCGGCGTCCCCGGCAGGACCGCTGCCGGGCTGGCCGCCGTCGGGCTGGCCGGCGTCGGGTGGCCCGCGCGGCCGCGGGCGGCCTGGACATCCGCTCGGCTGATGGTGCCGTGCGGGCCGGTGCCGGTCACCGTCCGCAGGTCGACGCCGAGGTCGCGGGCCAGCTTGCGCACCGGCGGCTTGGCCAGGACGCTCACGCCCGCCGCGGTGGCTGTCATCCGTCCCGCCGCTCCCGCTCCGGGCGCCGGGTCCGTGGGCGGGCCCGCCGCCGGGTTGGTGGCCCGGGCGGTCGCCGCGGCCGCGGCCAGCGCGGGCTCGGCCGGTCGGGACGGGGCACCCCGGCCCGGCGGCGGACTGGCCGGGACGCTCTCGGCCACGGCTGCCCCCGCGCCCCGCCGGCCGCGCCGGCCGCCGCCCGGACGCGGACCGTAACCGACGAGCACCTCGACACGTTCGCCGTCGGCTCGTTCGCCCTCGACCCGCTCACCGTTCACCGGCGGGCCGGCGGTCGCGCCGGCGCGGGCCTCGTCCGCCCCGCGGGCCCCGCCGTCGCCGCCGACGCCGTCCGCCTCGATGCTGATCAGCGTGGCGCCGACCGGAACGGTCTGCCCGGGCGAACAGTGGCACTCGGCCACGACCCCGGCGAACGGCGAGGGCACCTCGACCACGGCCTTGGCCGTCTCGACCTCGACCAGCGGCTGATTGACCGTCACCGACTCGCCCACGCCGACCAGCCAGCGCACGATCTCCGCGTCGGGCAGCCCTTCGCCCAGGTCAGGCAGGTTGAACCGGTGCAGGCTCACGACATCCTCCGATGATCTCAGGCCCGTTGGTAGCTCGTCTTCGCCTGGTGTGGGCTCAGAACGCCAGCCTCAGAACGCCAGCGATCGGTCGACCGCGTCCAGGATGCGGTCGACGTCGGGCAGGTAGTGTTCCTCCAGCCGGGACGGTGGGTAGGGCGTGTCGAATCCGGTCACCCGCAGCACCGGCGCCTCCAGCGAGTAGAAGGCGTCCTCGCTGACCCGGGCGGCGATCTCGGCCGACACCGACACGTTCGACGGCGCCTCGTGGACGACCACGCAGCGCCCGGTGCGCCGCACCGAGGCCAGCACCGGGTCAAGGTCGAGCGGGGAGAGGCTGCGCAGGTCGATGACCTCCAGCGAGCGGCCCTCCTCGGCCATCGCGTCGGCCGCGTCCAGGCAGGTCCGGACCATCGGCCCGTAGGCGACCAGCGTCGCGTCCGCACCGGCGCGGACCGTCCGGCTGGCGTGCAGCGGCGGGGCCGCGTCCAGCGGGGCGTCCGGGTCGATCTCGGCCTTGTCCCAGTAGCGGCGCTTGGGCTCGAAGAAGATCACCGGGTCGTCGCTGGCCACGGCCTGGCGGATCATCGTGTTGGCGTCGGCCGGGTTCGAGCAGCTGACCACCCGCAGCCCGGCGGTGTGGCAGAAGTACGCCTCGGGTGACTCGCTGTGGTGCTCGACCGCCCCGATGCCACCGCCGAACGGGATACGGACGGTCACCGGCAGCGCGACCCGGCCTCCCGACCGGTAGCGCATCTTGGCCAGCTGGCTGACGATCTGGTCGAACGCCGGGTAGACGAAGCCGTCGAACTGGATCTCGCACACCGGCCGGAAGCCGCGCATGGCCAGCCCGATCGCGGTGCCGATGATCGCCGACTCGGCCAGCGGCGTGTCGATCACCCGGTCGGCGCCGAACGCGTCCTGCAGGCCGTCGGTGACCCGGAAGACCCCGCCGAGCCGGCCGACGTCCTCACCCATCACGACGATGCGCTCGTTGGCGGCCATCGCCGAGCGCAGCCCGCTGTTGAGCGCCTTGGCCAGCGTCAACGTCGACATCATGGTCAGATCGCCCTTCGGACGGCGGTCGGTACGGACGGGGCCGCGGGCACGCCCGCGGCGGTGGGGACGGGCGCGTCCGGCCCGCCGAGAAGCCGGCGCAGCATGGCCCGCTGCCCCCGCAGCAGGTCGGTCTCGCCGGCCAGGACGCCGTCGAAGATCCGCTCCGGCGGCGGGTCCGGCAGGGCCAGGCAGCGGCGGCGGGTGTCGGCCGCGACCGCGTCGGCTTCGGCCGCGAACACGGCCAGCCGCTCGGCGTCGACGGCGCGGCGGACGGTCAGGTAGGCGGCCAGCCGGTTCACCGGGTCGCGCAGCCGCCAGGCCTCGAGCTCGCCAGGGTCGCGGTAGCGGGTCGGGTCGTCGGCGGTCGTGTGCGCGCCCATCCGGTAGGTCAGCGCCTCGACGAGGACCGGCCCCCGACCGGCCCGCGCCTCGGCCAGGGCCCAGCGGGTGACGGCCATCGTGGCCAGCACGTCGTTGCCGTCGACCCGGACGCTGGGGAAGCCGAAGCCGCGGGCCCGCTCGAACAGCGGCACCCGGCTCTGCCGCTCGGCCGGCTCGGAGATCGCCCACTGGTTGTTCTGGCAGAAGAAGACCAGCGGGGCGCCGAAGACGCTGGCCCAGCCGAAGGCCTCGTTGACGTCGCCCTCGCTGGACGCCCCGTCGCCGAAGTAGACGATCGTCGCCTCGCCGGGAGCGCCGGGCACGCCGGCGCCCGCCTCGCCCCGGCCGATGGCGGCCCCCATCGCGTAGCCGGTGGCGTGCAGGGCCTGGGAGCCGACCACGATCGAGTACAGCTGGAAGTGGTGCTCGGTCGGGTCCCAGCCGCCGTGGTTGACGCCGCGGAAGAGCGCGAGAATGTCCACCGGGTCGAGCCCGCGGCACCAGGCCACGCCGTGCTCCCGGTAGGACGGGAAGACCATGTCGGTGTCGGCCAGGGCGCGGGCCGACCCGACCTGGGCCGCCTCCTGGCCGAGCAGGCTGGCCCACAGGCCGAGCTCGCCCTGGCGCTGGAGCGCGGTCGCCTCGGCGTCGAACCGGCGGACGATCATCATGTCGCGCAGCAGGCCGGTGAGGTCGGCGTCGGTCACGTCTTCGACGAACTGGCTGTGGACGTCGTCGTGCCGGCGACCGTCCGGGGTGAGGAGCTGGGCCAGGCGGACCGGCGAGTGGTCACGCTCAGGCTCGCCGGGCGCGGGATCCGAGGGAGCTACGGGATCCGAGGGAGCTACGGGTGGCGCGGGTCGAACGGGTGTGATCGCGGGCGCGGCGCCGACGGGGCGGGCGGGGCCGGGAACGCGCATGGCGTCCTCCTGTCGTCCTCGGCCGAGCCGAGATCGTCGGCCACGGCCGCTGGATCGGCCGTACCCGATGGGTGACCGGGGCTAGGCCGCTGACGCGACGATAGCGCTCGCGGACGGCCGCGCAAGCGCATCTCGCGCGGGAGCTGACGTGCCATGGCACACGGTGTCAGACGTTCCTGGTAGACCACTCGTCCCTGGTAGACCACTCGGTCAGACGATCGGGGCGAGCCGGACGGGTGCCCCCGGCCCGCGCCCGGCCAGCCGATAGCGTGGCGCCATGACCGAGCGCGACGCGGCGACGCGGCCAGCCTTCCCCGCCGACCAGAGGTCCCGGCTGGGGTCCGTCGGGGTGTGGAGCGGCCAGTTCGACTTCTCCCCGGCCTCCGTGGTGCGGGAGGCGGTGGCTGAGCTGGACGACCTGGGCTACCCGGCCCTGTGGACGGGCGAGGTCAAGGGACGGGAGCTGCTGGTCACCGTGACCTCGGCACTCGCGGCCACGTCCCGGCTCACGGTGGCGACCGGGATCGCGCAGATCCTGGCTCGCAACGCGCTGACGATGGCCGCCGGCCAGCTCGCTCTGGCCGAGGCCTACCCGGGGCGCTTCCTGCTCGGCCTGGGCGTCTCGCACGCCTCGCTGATGGAGATCCGGGGCGTCCCGTACACGAAGCCGCTCGGGCAGATGCGGGCCTACCTGGCCGAGATGGACCGTTTCGCCGACGAGCAGTACCGGGCGGTCAAGCCGGCGCAGGCGCCGCCCCGGGTGCTGGCCGCGCTTGGGCCGAAGATGCTGGAGCTGGCCCGGGACGCCGCTGACGGCGCGCACACCTACTTCGTCCCGCCGGACCACACCGCGGCCGCCCGGGCCGTCCTGGGTCCGGGCAAGCTGCTCGCCCCCGAGCAGGCCTTCGTCCTGGACACGAACCCGGAGACGGCCCGCGAGCTGGCCCGCCGGCACACCGGCTCCTACCTGCGCCTGCCGAACTACACCAACAACCTGCGCCGCTACGGCTTCACCGACGACGACCTCGCCGGTGCCGGCTCCGACCGGCTGGTCGACACGATCGTGCCATGGGGGGACGCGGACGTGCTGGTCAATCGGGTGAAGGAGCATCTGGCCGCCGGGGCCGACCACGTCTGCGTGCAGGTCCTCGACCCCGATCGGCGGGGCCTGCCCCGCCGCCAGTGGCGGGAGCTGGCGCCGGCCCTGCTGGCGCTCTGACCTGGCAATTCCCCGCGCAATTCGCCGCGCCGGGCCACCGCCGGGCCACCGCCGGGCCAGCACCCGGCCGGCGCGGAGCCGACGGTGGCCCTCCATCCGGTGGTTAGGACAAATTTGACGGGTAATGTCACGGCCGAGTAACCATCCCGCGTCATGCCTTTCTGGACTGGATGGGCTTCGCCGCTTTCCATTCCCGGCCGTTGAAGAACCGCTCCGGACCCCCTACTGTCTCGGGCGAACGCCCGCGTTCCGGCGGGCGGACGCTGGGGGGCGTATTGAGCTCGGTGGTTCCTCGGCGTGCGCGCCGACTCGGTAGCCGCGCCGCCGCCGGCGCCGCGGTCGCCGGTCTCCTGCTCCTGAGCGCGGCCTGCGGTGGGGGTCACGGCTCGTCCGGCTCGGGCGGCAGCGTGCTCGGCCAGCCGCTCATCGTCTACCCGACGCCGTCGGACGGCGACGTGGCCGCTCCCGCCTCCGCGATCCCGTCGTCCGGGACTCGGCCGATCAGCGGCGTGCCGGTCACGATCGCCTTCGGCGGGGACGTCCACTTCGAGGGCGGTCTGGCCGCGCGGCTGAACGACCCGGCCACGGCGCTCGGCCCGATCGCCCCCACGTTGCGCCAGGCCGACCTGGCCGTGGTGAACCTGGAGACGGCGGTGACGACCGGCGGGACGCCGGAGAACAAGCAGTACACCTTCCGCGCCCCGCCCAGTGTGTTCACCGCCCTGCGCGACGCCGGCGTCGACGTCGTGACCATGGCCAACAACCACGGCATGGACTACGGGATGACCGGCCTGAACGACACGCTGGCCGCCGCCCACGCGGCGGGCTTCCCGGTCGTCGGCATCGGGTTCAACGAGGCCCAGGCGTTCGCGCCGATGCGGACGACCATCCAGGGCCAGCGGATCTCGATCATTGGCGCGACCCAGGTCCTCGACGACGAGCTGGCCCCGGAATGGACCGCCGGCTTCGGCAAGCCAGGCCTGGCCTCGGCCAAGAACCCGGCCCGGCTGCTACAGGCGATCTCCGACGCGCGCCGCGTCAGCGACACCGTCATCGTCTACCTGCACTGGGGCCAGGAGAACCAGGCCTGCCCGACCGCCGCCCAGACGACGCTGATGCACCAGGTGGTGGCGGCCGGAGCTGACGTCGTCGTCGGCTCGCACGCCCACGTCCCGCTGGGCGCCGGCTGGGGCGACGCCGGCGCCTACGTCGACTACGGCCTGGGCAACTTCGTCTTCTATGCCGACGGCCCGGGGCCGAATACGACATCCGGCGTGCTGACCCTGACCGTCGCCGGCCGGGCCGTCACCCACGCCGCCTGGACGCCGGCCCACATCGACGGCGGCGTCCCGGTGCCGCTGAGTGGCCAGGCCGCCGCCGACGCCAACAAGTCCTGGGACGGGCTGCGGGCCTGCACCGGCCTGAACTCCGCGCCGCCCGACCTCGTCCCCGGCCGCGCCGGCCGCGGCTGACCCGCCGCGCTTCTCGTCTCGGTCGATAATCCCGCGTGCCTACGGCATGGGACGGGTCACGGGCATAACCCGCGGGAGACGGTCGAGGCCCGCGAAGTCGGGCACGTTGATCGTGTAGAGAGGTAGGTCGTTGGCGATAGCGACGCAGGCGATCAGCAGGTCGGCCAGGCGCCCGCGCGGACGCCGATTCATCGCCCGGACCGCCGCGTAGACCGGACCGCCGCGTAGACCGGACCGTAGTGACGCGCGGCCTCCGCATCGAACGGGAGCGGATCATAGGCCGCCTCGGCGCGTTGGAGACGTCCGATGCGGATTGCCCGCTCCACCGGGTCATCGGTCGCCTGCGGCCCAGCCGTCAACTCGGCCAGGGTGATCGAACTGATCGCGGCTTCGGTGGGCAACTCGGCCGGGTCGATGGTGGGCATGTGAATTATGACGTTGGTAGCCAGTAGTCCGCGCATTTGATCTTGAGTCATGCGCGGCCTCTGGCCGCACGCCTACGCCGGATGACGGCATGGGGGTCAGCGGTCACCCAGCAGTCCCTGGTCGACGGACATGTCGATGTCGGCGAAGAACCGCTCGTCATCCAATGGTGGTTCATGGGCGAAGAGTGCGACGACCTGCCTGGTGGGAACGAAGGTCCGCCGACGGAGGGGGACCAGCTCCGCCACGGGACTGCCGTTGCGGGTAACGACGAAACTCCTGCCCACCCTCGACGGCACGCAGGATCGCGCCCGAGTCGTTGCGTAGCTCCCGTTGAGTGATCTCGCGGGGAAGCGGATGAGCCATATGGTGATCGTATCTCTCGTGCTACGAGGTGCTACTCGGTTCGGTCCCAGCTGGGGATCAGCGGCAGTGGCCCGGCCGCCGCCAGCGCGAGCCAGTCCTGGGACGACCTGTGGGCCTGCACCGGTCTGAACTCCGCGCCGCACGACCTCGTCCCCGGCCGCGCCGGCCGCAGCTGAACGGCCCAGCGGCGGCTTCCTCGCTTCCGACGCTTGTCAGCACCACGGAAACACAAGCCGGGAGTCAGTTGCCATCGTTGTGCGCCAACGCTGCCCCACTCGCCCCAGAAGTGGGGGGAGTAGATGTATCATAAATGCCTTGACAAACGTCGAGGTAAACACGGGGAATGAGTCCTGGTAATGACAATTCATTTTCCTATGCCGCCTCCGCCGTTACTCTCGGCCCCCCCGCTGCAGCGTGTCTCCCATAGGGTGAGAAGGATAGTTCGTTCGCGAGGCGGACTTTCGGGTCTTGCCCAGTGGATACTGGAAGTCGGGCTACCGGTATTTGTGCTCGCTGCTGCCGCCTTCATCGTGGGGGTAGTCAGGGACGGATTTGGCGAGTCGTACAGAACCTTGATCTCTATGGATGCTCCCTCGCATCATGGCCGATATGAAACCTGGGTAATCTCAATCGTTGGATGGCTACTGGTTCCGGCATTCGTGGGTGGATTTGCTGGCCATGTGATATCTAGCCGTATTGAAGGTTATAAGAGGATGTTGTCGCGGCCTTTTCGTAAGAAAGGCTGGGTGGAACGTCTCGGACCGCCATGGCGGATCAGCTGGTTAGGTAGCCTCTACAACGGTACTGTCAGTGATCATGATTTTGTCGATGTATTCGTTCGACGCGCACATCGCAATGACTGGTACCGCGCCCAGGATCATTGGGAGATGATAGTAGTTGCATTCATGAATTCTCAGGAACTTGCCGAGATGGGGAGGGTTGACGCCTTTGTAGCCTCCGAAGGGATCACTAAAGTATTACTGCGGACGGGTTCCCTGGTCGGGAGGTGTCCTGTCTGCGCCGCAAGGTAGTAATGATCGGACCCTAGCTAGGAGGGTAGTGTGGCAAAATCGTGGAGTGCCATCGAGCTGGCCCGGTCCATCCTTTTCGATGTGTTTCCCGATGCATCGGACGAAGGGCTGGATGTCGCGGCGCGAACATTTGTACGCTGGGGTACGGAAGGAGTCGGCGAGCGTCTTGATGCCGAATTTACTGCCAGGCTTGCGCTATATGTAGAACGAGTTGTAGGTTCAGATGCTCTTGGTCCGATTCGGGGTGATCTGATAGAGAGTGCGGGGCGTTCGGACCGCCCTTCGCCCTGGCGCGAATCGCGACCGCGGCCAGACAGATGAAGATCCTGGCACTCATTTTCGTCGCAAGGTCGTGTGGAGTATAGATTTCATTCGCCAGCAAGGGGTGCGGCCGCGAGTGAACCTATTTCGATGATCGGCAAGTCGCGGCGCGGGCCGCTACCGGCCACGCTGTTGAGAGCATCGTCCCGGTGCTCTGGCACAACCCGGCGAACTACACTGACCGGCTGCACACGCCACCCGTGAGCCCTGTTCAGTACGAGCCCAACGGGGCCGAATACAAACGCTATCGGGAGCGGGGCCTTCGAGCGCTGTACAACCAGCCCGCCGCCTACGCGGCCGACACCCGGGCCATCCGTGAGTGGCTGGCTGACCAGGTGGCGAAGATCCTGCGTGGTCCCGCGCTGCCAGCCGGCCCGACCGGTGTCGACTTCGATGCCATCGTGCCGGCGTTCGGTGAATAGCGTGAGCGGCCGTCCGGTCAGCGGTGAACGGCCCAGCGGCGGGGGTAGGTGGCGTCGGGTTCGTGGCGGCAGCTGAAGCCGGTGATGATCGTGGCGTTGACCTCCGCGCCGAGGTCGGCGTCGGCGGCGGTGATCGTGTCGATGGCCCGCTTGATGGCCTTGCGGACCGCCGTGCGGGCCCGTTCGGCGGACGTGGCGAAGGCCCGCGACCGCCCGGCGAGACCGAGGATCTGGGCGAGGTGCTCGTGGATGGAGTCGCGTTCAAGCCGCAGCCGGAGGGCCCGCTCAGGATCGGCCCCAGCGAGGTCGGCGTCGAGATCGCGCAGGCGGCGCCGGTAGGCGGCGACCGCCTGATGATCGGCGAGTTCGTGGCGCCCGGAGTCGACGGCGGGCGCCCCGCACAGCTCGAGCGCGCTCACCTCTTCGCCCGGCCGCTCGAGCAGGACGGCGAGATGGCGCACGCCGCGCAGGTCCGGCAGGACGACCCGCCGGCCGTCCGCGCTGATCGCCCAACCCCGCGCCGCCCGGGCCAGGACGCCTCGGCCCGCCACGCCCGCGTCGACGTCCGTGCCCGCGCCCGGGCCCGCGCCCGGGCCCGCGTCCGCGCCCGCGCCCGGGCCCGCGTCCGCGCCCGCGCCCGGGCCCGCGTCCGCGCCCGCGTCCACGTCCAGCCTGGACGAGGCCGGCTCGCGCGCCGCCACCCGGCTCAGTAACAGCGGGCTGCCGCCGGAGACCCGCGCCAGCGCCCCGACCAGCGCCCGGCCGGCGTTCGCGCCGCCGCCGGCCATCTCGTCGGTGTCGAAGCCGACCGTCTTGAGGAAGACGGCGGTCTCGTGGAGATCGAAACCGCCCAGCCGGACCACGGTCGCATCCCGCTCCAGGTCGTCGAGCAGGTCGTCGCCCAGGGACGCAACCGGCCGCCGGCAGGTGAGCACCACCAGGAGCCGAGCCCAGCCGTCGACTGAGCCAGGACGCGGGTGAGCAGCAGCGCTCCCTCATCCGCCGCCGGTAGATCGTCGAGGACCACCATGGTCGGCTGCTCGCCGAGAACCGCCGGCCACGGCCAGCCGCGCCCCCACACGACGCGGAACCCGGCGGCCTCCGCTCGCCGCGCGGCCTGCTCACACAGGCGGGTCTTGCCGATCCCCGCCGGCCCGGACACCACGACCAGCCTCCTCCGGCCGGCGGCAGCGTCGGCGGTGGCCCGCGCTAACACCGCAAGCTCGGCCTCCCGGCCGACGAAACACCGCGAGTCGGAGCCCACCGCCGTCCTCCCCGGCCGGCTCGGACGTCACCGGCTTCAGTCGTCGTCCCCGATGTGCACCTCGCCCTGTGACACGGATCTGGTACGCACTGGGATCAATCGAGCTGAAAGGCGCACCCACAGTCACCGAATCCGACCGTATGGGCACATCACGGCACGGGACGTCACGCCGGCGTCACATCGGCGTCACGCCTCACGGGCGACACCTACTGGGCGACGCCCGGGGGCGCGGGCGCCGACGACATTCAGGAGAAGGCAGGATGCGCGACTTTGCCAGGAAGACGCTGGTCGCGGCGGCGATGCTGCCGGTCGCGGCGGTCATCGCCGTCAGCGGCGCCGCGCCGGCGCTCGCCACCGTGGGCGGCACGGCAGGGGGTGCCGGCACCGGCACCGCGTCCGCGCAGGACCCGACCACCTACACGATGAACCTCTCGTCGACGTCGGCCACGATCCGGCCCGGGCGCTCGACGTCGACCGTCATCACCTTCGACGCGAGCCGCCGTCTCTACGGCGCCACCGTGAACCTGAGCGTCAGTGGCCTGCCCGACGGGGCCAGGGCGTACTTCTCTCCCAGCCACCCCCGCGTCGGCGGCCACTCAACGCTCACGATCACCGCGGCGCCCTCGACTCCCGCCGGCGGGTTCACGGTGACCGTCGGCGCCATCGTCAACCTTTTCTCCAGCGACCCGATCGGCACGACGGCGACCTTCGCCCTCACCGTCGGATAACCGCGAACAGACCGCTCAGACAGTTCAGGCGACGCTCCAGGCGCGGATCAGCGCGGCGGCCGCATCCGTCGCGGACAGGCTCCGGGGTCAGCGGCAGTCGGAGCAGGTGCCGGAGATCTCGACCGTGTGGTCGACGTCGGAGAAGCCGGCCTCGGCCGCCACCGCCGCCGTCCAGGCCTCGATCTCCGGCCCCTCGATCTCGACCGTCCGCCCGCAGCGGCGGCAGACCAGGTGATGGTGGTGGCGTTCGCTGGCGCAGCGGCGGTAGAGCGTCTCCCCGTCGGCCCGGCGCAGGACGTCGACCGCGCCCGCGTCGGCCAGCACCTGCAGATGGCGGTAGACGGTGGTCAGGCCGACCTGGCGGCCCTCTTCCCGCAGCCGGGCGTGCAGGTCCTGAGCGCTGCTGAAGGCGTCGCTGTCCGACAGGACCGACCACACCGCGTCACCCTGGCGGGTCGCGCGCACGACGGTGCCCCGCCCCGCGTCGCGGCGCGGGGCGGACGGGTCGCCCGCCGCGCCGCCCGCTGGGGCGCCGATGTGCTGTGCCGCCTCGAACTGCTCTGTCTCGAACTGCTCTGCCTCGGTGCCGGCCATCTCACCCATCATCTCACCGGACGGCGGCTCGCTCGGGCAACCCGTGCGCTCCCCGAGCTGTGCGGCCGCCCGGCTGGGAGTAGGTCGAGAGGAATCCGGCGATCCGGCGCAGCGCCTCGGTCAGGTCCGCCACGCCAGGCAGGGTGACGATCCGCAGGTGGTCGGTCTCGGTCCAGTTGAACCCGGTCCCCTGCACCAGCAGGATCTGCTCGGACCGCAGCAGGTCGAGGACGAGCCGCTCGTCGTCGACGATCGGATAGACCTCCGGGTCGAGCCGGGGGAAGGCGTAGAGCGCGCCCTGGGGCTTGACGCAGCTGACCCCGGGGATCTCGTTGAGCATCCGGTGGACGACGTCACGCTGCTCGCGCAGCCGCCCGCCCGGCAGGACGAGATCACCCGCGCCGCGGTCGTCCTCCAGCGCGGCCAGAGTGGCGAACTGGCCGGGGACGTTGGCGCACAGCCGCATGTTGGCCAGCGTGGACAGGCCCTCCAGGTAGCTGGTGGCGTGTGAGCGCGGGCCGGAGACGACCATCCAGCCGGAGCGGAAGCCGGCCAGCCGGTAGGCCTTGGACAGCCCGTTGAACGTCACGCAGACCAGGTCGGGGGCGAGCGAGGCGGTCGAGACGTGGACGGCGTCGTCGTAGAGGATCCGGTCGTAGATCTCGTCGGAGAACAGCATCAGGTTGTGCTCGCGGGCGAGTTCGACGAGGCCCATCAGGACCGACGGGTCGTAGACGGCGCCGGTCGGGTTGTTCGGGTTGATGACGACCAGGCCGCGGGTGCGGGGGGTGATGCGCCGGGCGACGTCGTCCAGGTCGGGCACCCAGCCGGCCGACTCGTCGCACCGGTAGTGCACCGGACGGCCGCCGCACAGGCTGACCACGCCCGTCCACAGCGGGTAGTCGGGGCTGGGCAGGAGCACCTCGTCGCCGTCGTTGAGCAGCGCCTGCAGCGACATGGCGATCAGCTCGGACACGCCGTTGCCGAGGTAGACGTCCTCGGCCCGGACGTTCGGGATCCCCTTGCCGGTGGCGTAGCCGGCGACGGCGGCCCGGGCGGCCGGCAGACCCTTGGAGTCGCTGTACCCCTGAGCCGAGGCCAGGTTGCGGATGACGGCCTCGAGGACTTCCGGCGGGGCCGTGAACCCGAACGGCGCCGGGTTTCCGATATTCAGCTTGAGGATCTGGGCCCCGGCCGCTTCCAGGCGCATGGCCTCGTCCAGGACCGGCCCGCGGACGTCGTAGCAGACCTCCGCGAGCTTGTCCGACTGGGTGAACTCCATGTGTCCAGCGTAGGTGCTCGGTCCACGGGTTTTCCGACGGCGTTCGCGCGTTGGACCGGCCACTGTCATGACGGTGCCGGGACGGGTGCGGACCGCCCCCGCCAGGTCGCCACAAGCGGGGCGAGCGGGACGGACAGGGCGAACAAGGCGCCGACCACCAGGACGATCGCCCCGCCGGCGGCCACGTTCCAGTGCTCGGACGTCCACAGCCCGATCACCCCGGCCGCCACGGCGAGGCCGATCGCCGTCACCGTCATCGACGCGGCGGACGAGCACCACAGCCGGGCGGTGGCCGCCGGCCCGACCACGAACGCGACCGACAGGATCGTCCCGACCGCCGGCATCGACGTGACGATGGCGACCTCGACCAGGGCCAGCAGGGCCAGGTCGAGGGCGCGCACCGGATAGCCGGCGGCGGCCGCCCCGGCCCGGTCGAACCCGACCAGCGCCAGCTCCTTGCGCAGCGCGGCCAGGACGACCAGCGCGGCCAGCGTCGTGACCAGGCTGACAACGATGTCACTCCGGGTGACTGTGACAACCGAGCCGACCAGGTAGGCCGTCAGGTCCCGGCTGAAGCCGTCCTGGGCCGAGAGCAGGCCGACACCGAGCGCGAAGCCGCCGGCCAGCACGACGCCCGTGGCCGTGGTGACGTGCCGGTCCGCGCCGCCGCCGAGCCCGCCGGCGCCGCCCTGCCCGCCGCGCCCGGCCCGCCCGGAATGCCCGGCCCGGGCGCCCGCCACGCCGCCGTCCGGCCGGCCGGCGATGGCCAGGACGACCAGGACGCCGAACAGCCCGGCCCCGAGCACCAGGTTGATCCCGGCGATGCCGGCCAGCACGACGCCGGGGAACGTCGCGTGGGTCATCGCCATCGTCGGGAAGGCGAGCCGGCGGTTGACGACGTGCGTCCCGACCGCGCCGCAGAGGACGGCGACGAGCACGATCTCGAGGAGGGCCCGGCGGGCGAACCCGGCGGCCAGCAGGTCAGCGAACGGCATGCGCGGCCTCCGGCCCGGCCTGGGTCTCCTGAGCAGCCTGGGTCTCCTGATCCCTACGGTCGTCCCGGGCAGCGGCGCGTCGCCCCCGGGCGCCGCGGGCGGCCCGGATCCCGAGCGCCGCCAGGTACAGGACGAGCAGGACGCCGACCACCGTCGGCCCGGCGGCCAGGCTCGTGTGCGTGCTCAGCGAGACGCGGAAGGAGATGCCCAGCCCGACCCAGGCGGCGGCCATCCCAGCCATCCCGGCCGCGGCCGCGATCACCGGCAGTCGGTCCGACAGCGCCCGCCCGGTCGCCGCCGGTATGATCATTATGGCGATGACCAGCAGCGTCCCCACCGACCGGATGGCCACGACGACGGTCAGCGCGACCAGGGTGTTGACCACCAGGTCGAGGACGAGGGGCCGGTAGCCGGCCGCGGCCGCCCCGGCCGGGTCGAACGCGACGAACACCAGCTCCTTGCCCAGGGCGAGCAGGACCAGCCCGACCCCGGCCGTCACGGCGGCCGTCCAGGCGATCTGCGTCCCGTCGACGGTGAGCGGCCGGCCGAACAGGAACGCGGTCAGGTCGGACGTGTAGGACGCCCGGCGCGAGACCAGCACGACCCCGACCGCGAAGAAGCAGGTCAGCAGGATGGCCAGCGCCGAGTCGTGGTTGACCCGGCCCGAGGCGACGATCGCGGTCAGCAGCGCGGTCGTCCCCAGCGCGGCCAGCAGCGCGCCCGGGGTGATGCCGGCCGTCCCGGCGGCCAGGTAGCCGATGACCACGCCGGGGAAGACGGTGTGGGTCAGCGCGTCGGCCAGGAACGCCAGGCGCCGGAGCAGGACGAACACGCCGACGCTCGCGCCGAGCAGGCCGAGCAGCAGCAGCTCGGCCAGGGCCCGGGCCATGAACGGGAGCTGGAACGGCGCCAGCAGCGTCCCCACCATCAGTCCGTCCCCACCATCAGCCCATCGGCCACCATCAGTCCGTCCCCACCATCAGCCCATCGGCCACCATCAGTCCGTCGCCACCGTTCGCCCCAGCCCGTCCCGGCCCGTCCCAGCCGCCTCAGTTCGCCTCAGCCGCCGGTGACGACGAGCGCGGTCGGCCCGAAGGTGAGCGCGCTCGACCCGTAGGCCTCGGCCAGCCTCGCCCCGGTCAGGACCTGCTCGGTCGGCCCGAAGGCGAACTGCCGCCGGTTGAGCAGGCAGATGAGGTCGGCTTGTTCCCGGGCCAAGGCCAGGTCGTGGGTGGCCAGGACGACGGCCACCCCGTCGGCGCGCAGCGCGGTCAGGGCGGTGAGCAGGGCGTCCTGGGACACGACGTCCAGCCCGTTGAACGGTTCGTCGAGCAGTAGCAGCCGGGGCTCGGCCGCGATCGCCCGGGCCAGCAGCACCCGCTGGCGCTGGCCGCCCGAGAGCGTCCCGAACGTGTCGCGGGCCCGGTCGGCCAGTCCGACGGCGGCCAGTGCGGCCGCCGCCCGCTCCCGGTCGGCCGCCTTCGGCCGGGCCAGCCAGCCGACCCGCCGGTAGCGGCCCATCAGCACGACCGCGCCGACCGAGACGGGGAAATCGAGGTCGACCGTGTCGGCCTGCGGCACGTAGCCGATCTCTCGCCGGGCCCGGGCCGGGGACCGGCCAAGGACCTCGACCCGGCCGGCGGCCGGGCGGACCAGACCGAGCAGCGAGCCGATCAGAGTCGACTTGCCGGCCCCGTTCGGGCCGATGAGCGCGACGGTCGAGCCGGCCGGCACGGTGGCGCTCACACCGGAGAGGGCGACGCGGCCGGAGTAGGCGACGGTGAGATCGGTCAGGACGGCGGCCGGCCCGGCCGGCGGCTCCAGCCCGATGTCGACGACCCGGCGCGGCGCCGCGCCGACCGGTGCCGCCGGCGGATCCAGCGGCGTGGCGGGTGCGGCGGGTGCGGCGGGTGGGCCAGGCGGTGCGGTGGCCGCCGCCGGTCCCGCCGGCCCCAAGCCGCTCACTGCCGGGCTCCGCGCAGGGCGCCCACGATCACGTCGGTGTTGTGGGTTTCGGCGTTCAGGTAGGTCGCGCCGACCGAGCCGGCCGGGCCGAGCGTGTCGGCATAGAGCGACCCCTCACCGGAGATCACGATGACGCCGGCCTGCTCCCCGATGGTCTGGGCGATTTTCGGGGGTACGGACGACTCCGAGAAGATCGCGGGCACGTGTTCCTTCTTGATGGTTGAGACGATCGTCGAGACGTCGCGACCGGACAGCTCGGCCGACGTGTCGAAGCTGGGGACGATCGACCCCACGACCGCGAGCCCGTACCGGGCCGCGTAGTAGCCGAAGGCGTCATGGTTTGTGACGAGCTTGCGATCAGCCGGGGGGATCGTGGCGATCTCTGCCGTCGTGGTGGCGTCGAGCCGGCGCAGCTGGGCGGTATAGCCTTCCAGGTTGGCCCGGTAGTAGCCGGCGCCGGCCGGGTCGGCCTGGCTCAGGCCGCGGGCCACGTCGGCCACCATGACCTCGGCGTTGCGGGGGTTGTGCCAGATGTGCGGGTCAGGCGGCCCGCTGGACCCGTCCTGGTGGCGCAGGGTGACGCCCTGGGCCATCACGACCCGCTCGCCGCGGAAGCCGGCGGCCGAGATCGTCGCGTCCAGCCAGCTCTCCAGTCCGGCGCCGTTGGAGACGAGGACCTTCGCCGCATAGAGGGCGACCAGGTCGGCCGGCCCCGGCTCGTAGTCGTGCGGGTCGACGCCCGGCCGCAGCAGCTGGACGACGTCGACCCGGTCGCCGCCGATCACCCGGGCGAAGTCGCCGCCCTGGGTGGTCGTGGCCACCACCCGCATCCGGCCGTGCGCGGCCGGACCGACCGTGGGCACGCTGCCGCACGCGGCGCACAGGCCGCAGATGGCCCAGACAGTGATGGCCGCCCCGGCCAGCCGATGTGCGGCCCGGCGATGTGCGGCCCGGCGACGGGCGCCCCGGGGGTGTGCGGCCCGGCGATGGCTGCCCCGGCGATGGGCGGCCAGCCCGGCGGAGGCCAGGCGGGCAGCGGTCCGTCGCGGCGGCGTCACGTGCTTAACGAAAACGATTTCGGACGCCGATGTCAAACCGAGCCAGGTCACATGCCAAGCTGGCAGCCCGCTGCCGCGAAGGTCATCTGGGGTTGCCCGGGGCCTGACGCAGCAGGCGGCGCAGCTCGGCGCCCAGCCGACGGGGCTCGGCCAGCGGAGCACTGAAGGGCACCCGGACCGGCTCCGCGCCGCTGGGGACCACCCGCCACAGCGTCAGCCCGGTCCGGTCGAGCGCGCTGACGTAAGCGCCGGCGACGTCGAGAGTCCCGGGCGCCGCGTTGATCGCGACCGCGCGCAGGAGGTCGCCGTGGGCCTGGTTGAGATGAATGACGAGCTCGGGGGCATAGGCGGCGATGAGGTCGGGCTCAGCCAGCGCATAGGTGTCCAGGCCGATAGGTTCGGCGTCCTGGACGGCGGCCCACTCGCCGACGCGACGCGACCCGGCCGGCAGAACGCCCAGCCGGACGTCCGTCACCGTCAGACGCAGGGCGACGAGCGAGGTGGGATCGTCGTCCGGCACGACGGCCAGGGCGCTCGGGCGGGCGGAGTGGATGTCGGCCAGGACTGTCTCGACGGAACCGGGGACCCTGGTCAGCGTCCCGGTGAGCACCAGGCGCTCGCCGTCCGGCCCGGGAACGTCGGCCCGGGCCGGCATCGAACCGCGGCCGGTGGCCCGGTCCGGCGCGCTGTCTGCCCGGGCCAGCAGGACCGGCTCGCCGCCGTCGTCGACCAGACCGACCCAGCCCCGTTCGCCCGGGCTGCCCGGCCGCCGGCACCCGGTGGGCAGGCTCAGCAGCGCATGCCGGGCTCCGGCCATGATCGTCCGGGCTCGGTCGGCGATAGCCCGGCCGGGGGCGGTGCCGGCCCGGCCCGCGCTGCTCGGGGTCAGGTCGGCCCGAGCGAGGCCAGCTGGGGCGAGGCCAGCTGGGGCGAGGCCAGCTGGAGTGGAGCTGGCCGGAGTGGAGCTGGCCGGAACGCGGCTGGCCGAAGCGGGGCCGGCCGGGCCTCCTGGCGCGGCGGCCGGGGCGGACCCGTCTCGGCCGGCTCCCGCGCTGTCCCACCCACTGGTCGTCCTCTGCTCGGCTGGCATCGCATCGGCTCCTTTGGATTTCAAGTTAGGTTCACTTAAGTGCCCCGACGAACCGGGGTCAAGTGCTCAGATCCGTCAACCCAGCTGGACCGGATGTGTCGCGCCTTGCCTGGGCGGCCGTCACGGGCCCCGTCGACTGGCACCGCCGGGTTGGCCGAGGCGGGTCGGAGGTCCCCGTAACGGGCTACAGGGCCCCGCCCTCGCCGGGCGATGTCGGGGAAGTGGTCGGCGTCGTTCGGGGCGTCCCGGGGAAGGCCGTGAGCCGCCGCACTACCCTTGGGGTCACGGCCCTGTGCGCCAGCACGGTCGGCGGCAGGCGTCCGGTGGCGTCAGGCGAGGAGGTGTCTGGTGATTTTCAGATCGGTCGGGGATGAGCGCCCGTACCCCGATCACGGCCTGCACCAGCGCGACTGGGCCGCGATCCCGCCTCGACAGCTTCGGCTCGACCAGCTCGTGACGACCAAGCGGGTACTTGCCCTCGACGTCCTGCTGGACGACGACTCGACCTTCTACGGCGACCTCTTCCCGCACGTCGTCGAGTTCAACGACGTGCTCTACCTGGAGGACGGGCTGCACCGAGCCGTCCGCGCCGCGCTCGCCCAGCGCAACTCGATCCACGCCCGGGTCCACCAGATCGACTCGGCCGCCGGGTCCGGCCAGCCCGCCCCGGCCGTAACCGGTGCCGCCCAGCACTACCGGTCGGGTCAAGCCCAGCGGGAGTCCGCGGCCCGGACCGGCTCCGCTCAGAACTCGACCCCCCAGAACGGGACCGACCAGAGTTCGGCCGCTCGGCAAGGGTCCGGCCAGGGCGGGTCCAGCCCGCGGGGAACAGATCAGAAGGCGGTCGGTCAGCAAGCGGTCGGTCAGGACGACGCTGGCTCGGCCGGCGAGGCGGCGCCCACCGATGATCGAGCAGAGGAGCCCGACGCCCGCCCGGCCCGGGACGGCCGGACTGGGGCCCGGCCGTCCCGGCCGAGCTGGCCTGGCCGTGCCAGCCGCTCGAGCGGCCGGCAGTCATCCACGGCATAGTCGCGGTCTCCAGGTTCGTCATAGCTCTTCGTGATGCCTTTCCGTTGATTCGTGGCCGGGGCCGGCCGGCCCATCGAGATGCTCGATGTGCCCGGTCGCGAGCATTCCCGGACGGTCGTTTCGACCGCCGGCCGGGCATGGGGGGATTGTCACGAGTAGGCCGGCGAAAGGCGCATGCCTGTGTGAATCTCGGCCGGTGGTCCGGCTGTGAGATGGCGGCGTCCACTCGACCGGCGGCGGTCCTGCCGGTCTGGTCGTCCGGTTGGTCCGGTTGGTCAGGCCGGCGCCGCGGCGGCGTATGCGGCGTATGGGTCGTGCGCCGTCCGGATGCGGTTTGTTCGCCAGGGTCGGTCGCCCCAGGCGAGGGGTGGTCGCCATTCGACGGTCCCGGCGTCGCTGACACGCACCAACCAGTTTTCGAAA
>Ga0207710_10000166_pt1 | contig 69648 bp, 21 predicted proteins | sample KBSS24metaG_FD_184400 | JGI IMG/M metagenome (GOLD analysis project Ga0207710, IMG submission 184400) | Switchgrass rhizosphere microbial communities from Kellogg Biological Station, Michigan, USA - KBS S2-4 metaG (SPAdes) (version 2) | ecosystem: Host-associated > Plants > Roots > Rhizosphere...
TGCAGGACTCAATGAAGAACAAGAAACGCGACTACGTGCTCAACGTTTCCGCGGCATTGGAGAAGCAGGGCGCCGATTGGCGTTTTGTAATGCTCCACATGTCAAACAGCCCGCCGCCACCTGTCACCGCAAAGGCCGGCGACTGAGATCGCATACCCTTCTTTAATTTAGATCGGAGAACGTGATGAGTAAGCACACAGAGCCCGCTCGAGTGGACGCTGAATCGAATGATGCGCAACTGAAGAACAGAAGAGACTTTCTGAAGAGCCTCGGAAAGTGGTCGACAATCATTATCGGCGGCGTTGCTTTAGGCGGCATGGTGGCGCCTAAGGACACGGCCGGCTGGCTCAATGGCGGCGGAGGTTGGGTCAACGCACGAGGCGGCGGTGGCGGCTGGATTAACAGGTCGGGTGGTGGCGGTGGCTGGGTCAACAGGTCGGGCGGCGGTTCATGGGTTAACCGTAGAGGCTATTGACCGTGTTGGTTGCCTCAGATGAGGTGTACACTTGAACGCAGTCACCTACAACATCCCCGCGCATTTGTTTGAGTCGTATCAGGGGCGGAAGGTCATCGTCCGCTCAGATAATCCTAACGAGCTCGTCATCTATCTCTCACGAGCAAATCTGGAAAACGTCCTGTACGCGCAGTTGACTTCTCTAACAGTAGAACTGGATCTGGATCCGCTTTTGTCCTGGACCTGTGCTTTGCCTATTGACGTCCTGGTGCGGAATCCCGCGGCCGAATACCCTTTGCTTTACCACTTCTCCAGGCTTCTCGATAAGCATCCCGTCAGGTTCACGATTCCAGTTAAGAAGGGATTCGTAAAGGCGGTCCGTTTAGCACTGGCGTTAGGTTTTTCCGTCAAACTCGAAGTGGGCCAACCTGACCTTTGCCTCATTGGGGAGATGGCTGAAGTTTTGGATCTCTATCTTCATCGCTCTGAGGTTTCGCAACCCGTCGAATACTTTCACAGCACTTTTCTCTCTTTCTTCAATCACCAGCAGTCTCCAAATCTTTGGTTCGTACAGGAGGAAGATCCGGAACATTTTCGTTTCATCACGAATGAAGGTGTGGAAACTGTCTCGCCGAGGTTTGGGGAAATCGATTGGAAGGAGCTAAAGCTGATTCCAGGCGCTCAGCAGACGGCATCCACATTGAATAAGACGGAGTGCGACGGCTGCGAGTTCTTCGAAACGTGCGGCGGATATTTCAAGTGGCCGAACAGGGAATTTGATTGTGAAGGCATTAAGATGTTGTTCTCTCGGCTCAATCTGGCAGCAGAAGAGTTACGCAATGACCTCGTCTCTTTTCAGGAGCTGCCGGGAGGACCACCAGCATGATGAGAAATCACTTGTCGGTCATTTTTCTTCCGACAAATAAATGCAACGTAAATTGTGAGTACTGCTTTGAGAATAAGACCGCCGACCGCATGTCGCTCGAGCAACTGTCAACGGTCATCGTAAAACTCCTGGATTTCATGGACGATAGCAGTATCTCTTCTCTCACACTCCACTGGCAGGGCGGCGAGATTATGACCATGCCCGTCGAGTGGTTCGAGCAGGCCCATGAGCGTATCGGCGCACTGGCCCGGGCTCGCAACAAGCGCGTAGACCACGGCCTCCAAACCAACATGATTGCCTACACGCCGCGCTGGAACAGAATCATAAAAGAGATGTTCGGTAACAGCGTTGGGACTTCCATGGATTATCCCAACCTGTACCGGAAAATGTTTCGCGGCGGCCCGGATGACTACACGCGAATCTGGAATCGCAACATTCAGTCGGCGCGGGCGGCTGGAATAGACGTCGGTGTCATCTCTGTCCCCAACCGGGAGACGTTGAAAGTGGGAGCTGAAAGCTTCTACTCGTTCTTCGTTGATGAATTAGGAATCACTGACTTTCAAGTCAACACCCCCTTCCCCGGCGGCGAGCAGAACGATACGAAGCGAGATCTGGAGCTCGAGAATGAAGAGCTAAGCCGATTTTTCCTGGATCTGACTGATGTCTGGGTCGAGCGTGGTCTGGCTGAAGGCGTCAAGCTTGGTCCAATAGATCAACTCGTTGCGCACTTCTCGGGCGAACCGAGCTGCCTTCCATGTATCTGGCAGTCGAATTGCGCAGATGAGTTTATCTCGATTGACGCGCGCGGCTTTGTCGCGCAGTGTGATTGCTGGGTCACAAGTTATCCCGAATATTTTTTCGGCAACATCTTCGAGCACGATACCCTCGCAGGTTTGCTGAAGAACAGCACGGCGCGGCAGGAGTTCGTTGCCAGACCCGCAGCTATCGTCGATAAGGATTGCATTGAGTGTGACTACCTTTCGTTATGCCACGGCGGATGTCCTGTCAGAACATACACCATGCGACATACACTCTTAGAGAAAGACCCGTACTGCCAGCTCTATAAAGCTCTGTTTCGTCATACACAAACTGTGGCTGCCAGATTGGCGGGGGCGCGAGTGGATCGCACTGATTTGAAAGAGACATTCATTCATACGGGCAAAGGAAAATCGTGCGGTAGCAGCTCACAAACTACTGCTGCTGCCGGATGGCAAACACAACCGTTGGTACAGCTCGAGCGACGCCAGCGAAAGCTGTCTGCCTGAAGCCAGACGCAGCGAACACACAAAGAGTGTCGGACACCTTTCACCGCCTGTCAGCTTGATGGGCCAGTGTCCGGAGACTAGCAAACGTTTGCGCAGAGAGTACCTGTCAGAACTTACAGGTCGGATGGTCCAACGTGACGTGCATCAGTGTTCGTTGTTCTGCGCTCCACTTGGAACTCCGCAACCTGGCTCACGACATTTCGCGGAACCCGCCACATACAGTGACTAGTTTGAACCTGGATCGCTTTCGACGGCGCTTAGGAAAATCCTTTAACTGCTTCCAGACCACTGGTTTTATTACATCCGCTTTACCACTCGCTTCTTTGGCCCGCTATTTGAAGGAAGATTTCCGATCCAGAATTGCAAATTGAAGATTACGAATGCGGTTGAGTTCTCACCGAAGTCATTAATTGGAGTGTCGATAGGTTATGAATAAGAACACCATTCCCGAATCTGTTTTGTTGTGCGAGGAACAAATTGAACGACGCCTTGAGGGGCAGCGGTCCGGCAACACACTCATTCTGTCTGCGAACTCAAGTGAGAGACAACTCATTTGGTCGTCTTGTAGACCAGACGATTGGGAGATCCTCGTTTACAAACAAACTGAGGGATGGGAAGTGTGCTTCTTTCGCTGGCCGCTCCATCACGAGCATGCGATTGGGTCTTCCTTCGATGCGGTGCGGCAAAGGGCTGAGCAGAGGATACGCACTCTCGAAGCGGGCCATCTAAGGGCCACGAGCTGGCAGCGCCCTGCGACGGCAAACTCAGGGACAGCCGGTGGTTTAGATAAAAATGCGAACCTGCGTCCACTCCGCGACATTTATCGAGGCAGGGTAAGTTAAGCCTGCTGAACAGGAACGACTATGCAACGCGTCTCCAGTATTTCACAGCCACAGATAACGTCGCAGCGAGATGGTTTGGTAAGGATTCTCTCTCCGCTTGAAAGGTTTCTCGCGACTCTATTTGGGTGTTGGCATCGCCGGATGAGCTGGCCGATCACGCGTGATGGCCAGACTTACCGCGCCTGTCTGAAGTGTGGTGTACGGCGAAACTTTGATACAAAGACGTGGAAAACTTTTGGTTCATTTTACCGCCGTGATTAAGTCAACACACGGGGTTCCGGCAGGGCAATGCGACTAAACTGATGGAGGAGAAATCCGCCTCGTCATAAATATTTTCTCGGACAGCACTCCACCTCATCGCAGTTTACAGCACAGGCCTCGGCTCTATCCAAGTTCAAAAGTACTCAGTTATGTTGCGGAAGCACTTATCGAGCCGAAGGCGATCAGCGTGAAACACTTTCTGTTATGCGTGGTATTGATTGCTCTCGTTGCGCTAGTTACGGCAGCGCAGGACAGACGTTCTGAAAACAAAAAAGATCAAGGATCAGAATCTACACCCTCCATAACCATCGGTTTCAGGGCACCTTGGTTTTTTCAGCCAAAAGGTTTCAACCGTCCTCCCAAGCCGTTCATCACTTTTCTTGAATCCTCCGCGACATCGACTCCACTGATACCTCACCGAGAGTACAACGCAGTGGATCAGGCCGCCGAAAAGGTTGCGGCCGATCAGAGCTTTCATTGGTTAACGGCGATCAAGCAATCTCTGCTATTTCTTGGCGTTCAGCACGGCTATGCTATGACGCAACCAAAAACTCGCAGGGATCTAAAGGGCCCTTTCTTTAAGGACTATGTTCGCTCCGTCAAGTCGCTACACGGTTGGGACGACGGCGGACGGTTCTTTACTAACTACGTCGCGCATCCGATGCAAGGCTCACTCTTCGGATTTATACAAATTCAGAACGACCCCAAGGGTATGAACCTGTCGTTCGGCAACTCGAATGCTTATTGGCGCAGCCGTCTTAAGGCCCTTGCATGGTCAGCAGCCTGGAGCACTCAATTTGAAATTGGCCCAGTCAGTCAGGCGTCAATTGGTAATGTGGGCTTACACGGAAAACAAACGTACGTCGACCTGGTCGTGACACCGATAGGCGGGTTTGGTTGGATAGTCCTGGAAGACTTTGTGGACAAGAACATCATCCACATGATTGAACGACGAAGTTCGGGAAACTTCTATATCAAGATTGCCAGTCGGACGTTCCTTAACCCGTCACGTAGCGCTGCAAATCTACTGCGATTCAAAAAGCCATGGCACCGCGATAGCGGACTGCGCTAATTACCGTTGCTGGACCACATTCAAAGATCAAACCGAAAGTAAATTGATTGAGGCTGATCTTTCTCCAGACGACTTAGGGTTTTGAAAAGCGAAACGGCGTAAAACAAAGGGTGGTTGGAGTCCACCCTTCGGCACTTATCAAAAAATTAAGCGCTACGAATAAAAGACTTAGCGAGTCACAGAAATTCTGTGTCTCAACTAAGACTCAAGAAGATGACACGAATGCGAGGCGTCGTCGTTGGAAACTATTTCGAGATACTAGTGATGATCTCGGAAAAAAATCTTGACAGCTCAGATATAAAGTGTAATCTGACACCGTCTCCCGTGATCTGAAAACGAATCGCACCGTCGCTAGATAAGCACACCGTCGTTATAGATCAAAAATGAAGCCCGACGTTACCTGTAAAGATAACGTGGGGCCCTGCTGACAACACAAGTTCTGCTGAACAATCAACTACCAGGGTCATTTATTGTGGAACGAAATTCGGTTCAGAAAGTGTGTTAGCAGGGTTCAAGACGATGTTGGCTGCAAGCGCGATGAAGGCAAAACATGTTCTTTCGATTCTCGACTTCGGTTCAGATGAGATCCTGAAAATTGTAGAGAAGGCCGTTGCCCTTAAAGCGGCGCCAGACAACGCTTTTATGCCGCTTCAAGGACGGACCATAGGTATCTACTTCAAGTGTTCATCCACGCGCACGCGGACCTCTTTTACGGTCGCCGCGCACCGTCTCGGCGCGCAAACAATTCATTACGGACCCGAGGATCTTCAGATAGCCTCCGGAGAGACTATCGAAGATACTGCACGTGTCTTATCCGGATTTTTGGCGGCCCTCGTCATACGGACCAATCGTTCAGTAACGGAAATGCAGCGCTTCGCTTCGCAGGCGAGGATGCCGATCATCAATGCGATGAGCGACAGCGAACACCCCACGCAGGCGATCGCAGATCTCGCCACCATTCGTGAGGCGTGCGGCCGGCTGGACGACGTTCACATACTGTACCTGGGTGAAGGGAATAATACGGCGGCATCGTTGGCCCTCGCCGTGTCATTGATTCCCGGCATGCAACTCACTCTCGTGACTCCGGCCGGCTACGGACTCGCAAATGAAATCCTGGAGACAGCTCAGGTTCTGGCCCAAAAGCACGGCGCTGTTATTAAGCAGCACCATGACGTAAACAATCTGCCAACCAACGTTGACGTCGTTTACACGACGCGCTGGCAGACCATGGGCGAGCCGAAGCAAGACCCGAATTGGAAAACAAAGTTTGAGCCCTTCAGCGTGACATCGACCTTAATGAAGCGGGTGTCTAAAGACAAAACGATTTTTCTTCATGACTTGCCCGCTGTCCGAGGTGCCGATGTTTCGGATGAAGTTTTGGACGGCCATCGAAGCCGTGCCTTCAGGCAGTCAGAATTCAAGTTGTACGGCGCAATGGCCGTACTTTCCTGGTGCGTCGGCGCCATCTAAGGCGCTGATATCCCAGGAGTTAAAGTTTCCGTTTCCCCCTTGCGTTGCTGCTTAGTGGGAGCTCCGTGTTGGGACTATTTTCGTCCCAACCTGCGAGTTCATCACTACGCGTCTCTCATTTCTTAATTCAACAAAAGTCGCCCTGGCGTGACATGCGGTAGCTGTGCCTCACCCTGGTTTCCGTGATAACAAGACAACAAACCATCGAAAGGAAAACGAACGGCAATGACTAGAGATGAAAACGAAGACAACACCCTATACAAGGTTGTGCTCAATCACGAGGAACAGTATTCAATTTGGCCCGCCGATAGAGAAAACGCACTGGGCTGGAAAGATGCCGGCAAGACGGGTCCTAAAGCCGAGTGTCTTGCTTACATCAAAGAAGTGTGGACCGACATGCGGCCACTCAGTTTGAGAAAGAAGATGGAAGAGATGGCGCTCAACTAAAGCGCTTACACTTTTCCTGAAACACCTTCCCGCGACTCTAATCCTTCCGCGTTGCACACACACACGATTACCTGCAACTGATTCTTTCGGTAACTGAGGTATCTGATGAGCTCAATACATGCGCCCGAGCAACGGGTAGCTGTTCTCCCCGGTGTCTCCTCGAAAACACGCTTTCGTAATTGGGACCTGGTGAAAGGTTATGTGCCCGGATTCTTAATGCTCGGATGTGTAATTCTGTTTGCACTCCTGGCTCTGAATCAGCAGAACCCGCCGGAAGCGGTTGCAGTGAGTGCTCCACCTGATCAGTTTTCATCCGCTCGAGCCTTTTCGCATGTCGAGGTTATTGGTCGAGCACCGCATGAGATCGGATCAGCAGAACATCGAGTGGTTCGCGATTACATAATGAGCCAGTTGACTGCATTGGGCCTTGTCCCGCAGATACAGAAAACAACCGCGTTCACAACCAGAAGGAGCCTTGCGGAAGCCGGCACCGTGGAAAATGTTGTGGCGCGGTTGAGTGGGACCAACAGCAGCCGGGCCTTGTTACTCGTAAGTCACTACGACTCTGTTCCTACTGGACCAGGAGCCAGTGATAACGGAGCCGGCGTGGCCAGTCTTCTGGAAACGTTGCGTGCGCTGAAATCACAGCCGCCTTTGAAGAACGACGTGATCTTCCTGTTCACCGATGGAGAAGAAGTCGGACTACTGGGAGCTAGTGCGTTTATCAACGAGCATCCGTGGGCAAAAGATGTCGGGCTCGTGCTCAATTTTGAAGCGCGCGGAAACTCCGGTCCCTCCATCATGTTTGAAACCTCGAACCAGAATGGATGGCTGATAGGTGAACTTGCGACGGCCGCTCCGTACCCGGTCGGAAACTCGCTCTCCTACGACATCTACAGACTGTTGCCGAACGACACTGATTTCACGGCGTTGCGAGATTCAAAGCTGCCAGGCATGAACTTCGCATTTATCGAAGGTCTGACACGCTACCACACTCAACTCGATTCAGTGAGCAATGTGGACCAGCGCAGCCTTCAGCATCATGGCAGTAACGCACTCGCCCTGACGCGTCATTTCGGCGATATGAATCTGGCGCAGATCAGGAAACAAAACGCGGTTTACTTCAATATCCCCGGCTCAATCCTCATTCACTACTCGAGCTTCTGGATCATACCGTTGACAGTGTTCGTCGCTGCCGTGTTTGTGGCGGTGATCGTGTACGGCTTGAGAAAAAAACAACTGAGCATCGGTGGCATGGCCATGGGATTCCTCGCCTGCCTGTCGAACATCGTTTTGGTTGCGGCCGTGATTTTCGGCATCTGGTTTTTGATAAGCATAACGACGGTCGCTTATTCGAGGATGGTGTTTGGCGATACCTATAACAGCACGCTTTACCTTGTCGGGTTCAGCGCGTTGACCATCACTCTGGTCGCCACCGTCTACATGCTTTGGCGACGAAAGATCAGGGCTGAGAATCTATGGGTCGGTGGTCTTCTGTGGTTCCTGATCATGCTCGTATTGAGCGCGCTCTATATACCCGGAGGCAGTTACCTCTTCACCTGGCCTTTGCTCTTCGGTCTGTTTGGACTGGCAGCCACGTTTGTTTTAAGAACGCGAGCCGCGGCTAACGATGAGAACCTGCCGCTGAGACTGGCGATCGTCTTTTCGATCAGCGCCATCCCGGGCGTGCTTCTGCTAGTACCCTTGATCGGTCAAATCTTTACGGCTTTGACAGTGCAAGTGGTCTTCATTCCGATGATCTTCGTGGTCTTGCTGCTCTGGTCGATGGTTCCGCTATTGGACCACTTGACGGCGCGACGCCGGTGGTTGTTGTCGTTGGTTATGCTGGCGGTCAGCCTGGTCTTCATCGGCATCGGCGGGCTTTCCGCAGGGTTCGATAAGAATCACCCACAGCCGTATCACATGGTCTATGGTTTTGACGCTGATAGCGGCAAAGCGGTCTGGGCCAGTGCCGCTGGCAACCCGGGTAAATGGGCGTCGCAATTCTTCGCCTCGGGAGCAGAAAGAGCTCCGTTGGATCTGTATTTCTACAAGAACCCGCGTCAATTTCTTATCAGCCAGGCGCCAGTAACACCGCTGCCGGCGCCCGAAGTCACTTTGGTAAGCGATAAGAAGATGGAGAACGGCACTCGCGCGCTACGGTTGCATATCACCGCACCCGAGCAGAACACTTCCGTCTTCATCAACGTCAGCGGCACGGCGAAGACGACACAAGCTTCGGTAAACGGCAAACAAGTCAAAACTGTTGGTCCCAATCCAACTTCTGAAATGGGAACAGACTGGGGCATGCGCTACTACGCGCCGCACGATCCCGGGATCGATCTGGATCTGGTATTGGAATCTGCTGCTGCGGTCAAGGTGCGCTTGATCGGCTTGTCGCACGGACTTCCGAATATTCCGAATACCCCGGCAAGCAACCGGCCGGAGTACGTGATCCCCGCGCCCTTCCTGCTCAGTGATTCAACGATGGTCTCCAAAACCTTCTCCTTCAACTAAGTTGTGAGTTCGTTTGGGTAGGTAGTTTTTGACAGGATGAACAGGATTACAGGATTTACATGTTAATCCTGAAAATCTTGTAAATCCTGTCAAAGCTGACTCCGGGGAATAGCACTCAACAGTAATCCCGCTCCTCTCAACTTTCATGTCAATCGAAGAATTTAAATACAACGAAGAATTCTTACCTTCGAAAACGAACGCCGTTCGTTCACTTGCCGAATACTCGACTCTCGTCGATGTGTTACGGCATTGGGCGGCTCGAAAACCGGATCGTGTGTCGCACACTTTTCTGGTTGATGGTGAGAATGAAGTCGTCACGCTGACTTACGCAGAGCTTGAACAGCGCGCCATGTCCATCGCGGCGTTGCTGCAAAGTATCAATGCGGCCGGTCAACGCGTGTTGCTGCTCGATCCTCCGGGACTCGAATACATCGCAGCATTCTTCGGTTGTCTCTATGCCGGCGCGGTCGCCGTACCTGCCTACCCGCCGCGCATGAATCGATCGTTCTCGCGGTTACAGGAAATTGTTAACGACGCTCGACCAGTTGCGGCTTTGACTACGACATCGATTCTCGCGAAAGCCGACCAACTCTTCGAACAGGCGCCGGAGCTGAAGAAGCTTGGTTGGATCACCACTGACAACATTAGCTCCCAATACGCAAAGCACTGGCGCGAACCACGCATCGACGGATCTACGCTCGCCTTCCTGCAATACACGTCCGGCTCGACTTCTTCTCCCAAGGGCGTGATGGTGAGCCACGGCAATCTTCTCAACAACCAGCGGACGATTCGCGCGGTGTTCAAACAGAGCGAAGAGTCGATCATAGTCGGCTGGTTGCCGCTGTATCACGACATGGGACTAATCGGTAACATGCTGCAGCCGCTGTTTCTCGGCGCGCAGTGCATCCTGATGTCACCATTGGCTTTCCTCCAGCGTCCGCTGCGTTGGTTACAGGCGATCTCTAACTATCGCGCGACGACGAGTGGAGGTCCCAATTTCGCTTTCGATCTTTGCGTTAAAAGAATCGCTCCCGAAGAGCGAGACTTGTTGGATCTCAGCAGTTGGACCGTAGCTTTCAACGGCGCCGAGCCTATTCGTGCCGGTACGCTCAGGCGCTTCGCCGAAGTTTTTGCGCCCTGCGGTTTCAGCCCTGAAGCGTTCTATCCCTGTTACGGTCTTGCGGAAGCGACGTTGCTGGTTTCAGGTAAACAAAATTCAGGACCACCCGTCGTCAGGGAAGTAAGTGGAGAACAGCTCAAGAAGAATCGCATCACGGGGAGTGATAACGGAGATCGGGTCAGCCTCGTGAGTAGCGGCGGCAGTTTGGAAGATGTTCTCATTATCGATCCCGAGACGTGTAATCCGTGCGCTCCTGCCGAGGTCGGTGAGGTCTGGGTTTCTGGTCCATCCGTGGCCCAGGGTTATTGGAACCGGCCTGACGAAAGTGAGCGGACGTTCAAGGCGCAAGTCGCCGGCACCGGAGCCGGACCTTTTCTGCGCACAGGCGATTTAGGATTCATCAATGACGGCGAGCTGTTTATCACCGGACGCCTGAAAGATCTGATGATATTCCGCGGGCTGAATTACTATCCGCAGGATATCGAAGCAACGGTTGAGAAGGCGCACGAGCAGTTGCGGCCTTTAGGCGCAGCGTTCTCGGTGACCGTCGATAACGAAGAACGGCTCGTAGTGGTTCAGGAATTGACGCCTCGCTGCGCGTCGGGCTTTCCGGAAATCAGCGAAGCAATCGTGCAGGCAGTGGCTGAAGAACACGAGCTGCAAGTGCACGCGCTTGTGCTTCTCAAAGCCGGCTCGATTCCGATGACCTCGAGCGGGAAGATTCGCAGGCAGGAATGCCGGTCGCGTTTTCTCGGCAATACGCTGGAATCGGTTTTTGAATGGCGCGCCAACGTTCCCGCCGGTAGTTATCAGAACTCGAATTCGCGCCGGCCATTTGGAAGCGTTGAAGAGCTTGAAGCCTGGTTGACAGTGACGGTAGCGGAACGTTTGGGGCTCGACGTTTCGCGTGTTGACGCAAACCAACGACTATCGACCTATGCCATCGATTCCTTGCTGGCAGTCGAATTGGCCCACTCCATCGAAGCAACGACGGGCGTTAGTCTTTCACTTGCGACTTTCCTGCAACAAGCCAGCATCAGCGAACTCGCGATTGAAATAAGTGCGCGGGCGACGGACTCCACGGGCTCAATCTCGTCAGGTTCGGCGCGGGCTGAGTATCTGCCTTCGTTCGGGCAGCAGGCCCTCTGGTTTCTCCAGCAGTTAGAGCCCGAGAGCTCCGCTTACAACATCGCGCGTGCGTTGCGCTTTCGCGGACCGCTAAACCGGACGGCGTTGCGGCAGGCGTTCCAGGAATGTGTGAACCGTCATGCCGTTTTGCGCACCGCTTTCTTGGGTGACGGCAAGCAACCTACCTGCAAAGTTCGCGAGGGCATCGAAGTCAGTTTTGTGGAACAAGATGCTTCCCGTTGGAGCGACGCTTTACTCGCCGAGCGCTTGAGCGCCGCAGCGCATCAACCTTTCAATCTTGAAAAGGATGTGTTGTTGCGTGTGAGTTTGTTCGAGCGCTCACCGGAAGAGCACGTGCTGCTGCTTACGGTGCATCACATCGCTGCCGATCTATGGTCCATGGGAGTGCTGTTCAACGAAATCGTGCTTAGTTACGAATCTGCGCTTTCCGGTAACCAATCGATCTTGCCGCCACTCGCTTTAGAGTACGCGGACTACACAAACTGGCAGCGCGGAATGCTGGAAGGCGACGAAGGTGAACGGCTCTGGACTTACTGGCACCAAAAGTTGAGCGGCGATCAGCCGGTGGTAGAATTGCCTACCGACAAACCACGGCCTGCGGTTCAGACCTTCCAGGGCAAGTCTCACAATTTCAAGTTGCCGCGTGAGCTAACGCGTCGACTCAAAGCGCTGGCCGGTGAACGCGGAGCGACGCTTTACATGACGCTCCTAGCGAGCTTTGAAGTCTTTCTTTATCACTACACTGGACAGAAAGACATTCTGGTCGGTTCGCCGGTATCGGGTCGCAGTCGCGTCGATTTCAAGAAATTGGTCGGCTACTTTGTGAACCCGCTGGTGATGCGTGCCGACCTCTCGGGCCGGCCGTCTTTCACTTCGTTTCTCGAGCAGGTTCGGCAAACGACGCTCGCAGCGCTGGTCCATCAGGAGTTACCGTTCCCGCTCCTGGTTGAACGCCTCCAGCCGGATCGCGATCTCAGTCGCTCACCAATTTTTCAGATCATGTTCGTGATGCAGAACATGCAGTCACCGGGCGATATACCGCTCTCGTCTTTTGCTCTCGGCGCGCCGGGTGTGGCGGTGACGGTGGGTCCATTGACTTTCGAGTCGGTGCCGCTGGAGCAACGTATAGCGCAGTTTGACCTGACGTTGATGATGGCGGAGACGGGCGACGAACTGAGTGGTTGCTTCGAATACAGCACCGACCTGTTTGACGCTCACACCATTGAGCGCATGGCCCGGCATTTCTGCACCCTGCTTCAGAGCATTGTCGATTCTCCCGAGCGACGCGTTTCCGACTACTCGTTGTTAGGACGGGAAGAGCGCACACAATTGCTGGTTGAATGGAACAGTGAACAGCTCGAACCTTCATCAGCCGCAGTCAGCATTCACCAGTTGTTCGAAGAGCAGGTGTTGAAAACGCCGGAGGCGACGGCGTTGCGGTGTGGTGCGGCGCGGTTGAGCTATGCGGAGTTGGACCAGCGGGCGGAACTTCTCGCCGCAAGACTGCGGGCTTTAGGAGTCGGACCGGAAGTGCGGGTGGGAATCTGTCTGGGGCGGAAGACAGAACTGGTGGTGGCGTTGCTGGCGGTGTTGAAAGCCGGAGGCGCTTATGTGCCCCTCGATCCGGGTTATCCGGAAGAGCGCTTGGGTTACATGCTGGCAGACTCCGGCGCCGCGGTGGTGTTGACCGAGGCTGGTTACAGTGAGCGACTGCACGGGACAGAGAGCCGGAAGCTGTATCTCGACGGGCCAACAGAACCGGTGAGTGAAGTTCAACTCAATAAGGCAGCAGTGAGTGGTTCGAACCTGGCGTATGTGATCTACACGTCCGGCTCCACGGGGCAGCCGAAGGGAGTGGGGATCGAGCATCACAGCGCGGTGGCGTTTCTGGAATGGGCGCGGCGCCAGTTTACCGACGAGGAAATGGCAGTGACGCTGGCCGGCACGTCGATCTGCTTCGACCTGTCAGTGTTTGAGATCTTCGCGCCGCTGAGCCGCGGTGGCACCGTGGTGCTGGTGGAGAACGTGTTGGCTGTGGCCGCAGATGGTTGGACCAGCGACGTCGGGTTGACGCTGGTGAACACGGTGCCGTCTGCGCTCGCCGAACTACTGCGCTTGCAGGCCGTGCCGGAGACTGTACGCACCGTGAATCTGGCGGGTGAAGCCTTGAGCGGCGTGCTGGTGCAGCAGTTGTACGAGCAGAGCGCAGTGGAAACTGTTTACAACCTGTATGGGCCAACGGAAGACACGACCTATTCCACGGTGCAACTGGTGCCGGCTGGTAAGGCGCCGAACATCGGGCGCGCGATCGCGCAGAGCAGTGCTTATGTATTGAACGAGCAACTGGGACTGTGTCCGGTGGGCGTGATTGGCGAGTTGTATCTGAGCGGGGCGGGAGTAGCGCGCGGTTATCTGGGCCAGGCGGCGCGGACGGCCGAGCGGTTTCTGCCGGACCCGTACAGCGATGAAGCAGGCGCGCGCATGTACCGCACGGGCGATCGCGCCCGCTGGCTGAGTCGCGGCGAGCTAGAGTTCCTGGGACGCGCCGACCAGCAGGTCAAGCTGCGCGGCTATCGCATCGAGCTGGGCGAGATCGAAGAAGTGTTGCGGCAGCACGAACAGGTGCAGGAAGCAGTGGTGCAAGTACGTGGAGAGCAACTGGATTGCTACGTGGTTGGTGCCGCCGGCGTGACGGTGCAGGTGGAAGAGTTGCAGCGCTACCTGGCAGAGCGGTTACCGGGCTACATGGTGCCGGCGGGCTGGCAAGTGTTGGCGGAGATGCCGTTGACGCCGAATGGAAAACTGGACCGGAAGCGACTGGCCGGCGCGGCGGCTGCGCAAACGGGAGTGTATGTCGCGCCGCGCACTGCGACCGAAGCGCAGGTGGCGCAGATCTGGAGCGAGGTGTTGGGGCTGGAGCGGGTGGGAGTGGAAGAGAACTTCTTCACGCTCGGCGGTCATTCGTTACTGGCCACACAGGTAGTGAGTCGGTTGCGGCAGGAGTTTGGACTGGACATCGCATTGCGCTCGATGTTTGAAGCTCCTACAGTCGCACGCCTCGCGCAAGTGATCACACAATCGCAGGAAGAAGTGACGACTGAGCCGGCCCTCGAAGCGGTTTCACGCGGAGACGGAAATTTCCAGCAACTCGTTTCTCACCTACAGTCGCTATCGGCGGAAGACGTGAAAAACCTACTCAGCCAGAAAAGATCGATTCTGAGTTCCTAATCAAAGCAAATGGACAACCTAACTGACTCCATCGGGGCGCTGTCTCCGGAACAGCGCGAACTGCTCACCCTTCTTCTTCAGGAGCAGGGAAGTAAGTTTAATGCGTTCCCGCTGTCATTTGCCCAGCAGCGACTCTGGTTCCTCGATCAATTGGAACCCGGTAGTCCTGCTTACAACATTGCGGCCGCGGTCAGAATGCAGGGCCCACTCGATCTCGATGCATTTAAGCAGAGCTTTGACGAGATCGTTCGCCGGCACGAATCGTTACGCACCACGTTCACGAGTATCGAAGGGAAGCCGGTGCAGGTCATTGCCGCGGAGCTACAGTTAACTATTCCACTCAATGATCTGAGCAATCTGTCGAAGGATGAACAGGAAGCTGAAGTACTGAGACTGGCGCAGGAAGAATCACGGTATCAATTCGACCTGACCGCCGGACCACTCATCAACGTGCGGGTGCTGCGACTGGGTGTTGAGGAACACGTCGCCCTCGTGACGATGCATCACATCGTTTCCGATGGCTGGTCCATCGGCGTGCTGATTCGAGAGCTGGCAGCGCTCTATGAAACGTATTTGCAGGGCTTGCCGCCGTCGCTGCCCGCGCTGCCAATTCAATACGCAGACTATGCGCGCTGGCAGAATACCTGGCTCCAACCGGAGACCGTGCACGATCAACTTGCTTACTGGAAGCAACAGCTTGATGGTGAGCTGCCTGTTTTACGATTGCCGTCTGACCGCCCGCGTCCGGCAGTGCAGACTTACGAAGGCGCGCGTCACTACATTTGTATCGCCGCAGATCAGGCCGAGCGGCTCGAGTCCTTGAGTCAACGCGAAGGCGTGACGTTGTTCATGTCGTTGCTGGCGGTGTTTGAAGTCATGCTTTTCAAATACACCGGCCAGACCGATCTCTGCGTTGGTTCTTCGATCGCCGGACGCAATCGCGCGGAAGTGGAAGGTCTAATCGGGTTCTTCCTTAACAGTCTGGTTTTGCGTGCCGATCTCTCCGGCAATCCAACCTTCCGCGAGCTGCTGGCGCGCGTGCGTGAGACGGCGCTCGGAGCGTATGCACATCAGGACGTGCCGGTTGAAATGCTGCTCGAAACGCTGCACCCGGTACGCGATCGTAGTTACAACCCGCTCTTCCAGGTGATGTTCATTTTTCAGAACACCCCGGCAGCGCCACTCACTCTCTCGAACCTCACTTTGACGCCGGTGGAGATCGATACCCTGACGGCGAAGTTTGATCTGACTCTGGATCTTACGCGCAAAGCCGAAGGTATTGCCGGTTGGTTCGAGTACAACTCCGATCTGTTCGATGCCGCGACTATCGCCCGCCTCGAGGGCCACTTCCAAACATTAGTGGCAAACATCACGGCTGATCCGGAGCAGCGAATTTCAGACCTGTCTCTTTTGACTGAAGCAGAGCGACAGCAGCTTCAGACTTGGAGCGAACGCGAAGCTAGGAGCGCGCGTAGTGGCAAGTGTGTTCACCAGTTGTTCGAAGAACAAGTGGACCGAACACCTGAGCACGTCGCGGTATCTTCGCCAGGAGAATCCCTTACCTATCGCGAGCTCAACACGAGAGCGAATCAGATCGCCAGTTACCTGCGCGCGCACGGCGCCGGATCTGAGGGTGTGGTTGGAATCTGCATGGAGCGATCGCTGGATATGATCGCCGGGATGCTCGGAGTCTTGAAAGCGGGAGCAGCCTACGTACCGCTTGACCCCGGCTACCCAGCCGAGCGAATCGCTTTCATGATCAACAATGCAGGGATCTCGATCGTGCTGACACAGCAAGATCTCGCGGGCCGCTTGCCATCAGACTCCATGCAGTTGATTGTCGATCGTGAAATCCTCGAGCGACAGAGCGGCGACAATCACGACGTTAAAATATCCGATCAAAATCTCGCCTATGTGCTGTACACGTCAGGCTCGACGGGCAAGCCCAAGGCAGTAGAGGTTCAGCACGAATCGCTGGCAACTTACGCGGAGACTGCGATCCTGAATTTCGAAGTTGAGAGCACTGATCGAGTGCTTCAATTCGCGTCCATCAGTTTCGACACGAGCGCGGAAGAAATTTATTCGAGCCTGCTGAGCGGAGCCACGCTTGTTTTGCGTAGCGATGCGATGCTGGTTTCCGCTGCCGAGTTCTTCCGGCAATGTGATGAATGGAAGATTACGGTTCTCGATCTCCCAACCGCCTACTGGCATGAGCTCGTAAACGCTGTGGACACAATCAACCTGCCGGCGTCGTTGCGGCTCGTGATTCTTGGCGGTGAGAAAGTGCGACCGGAATACGTCTCGCGCTGGCGCGAACATGCCGGCGACCGTCCACGATTGTGCAACACCTATGGTCCAACCGAAGCGACGATTGTCGCGACGATGTTTGACTTCGCGGAATCAGGTTCGTCTCAGAACGCTCCGATCGGACGGCCGGTGGATCACGCGCGAGTGCGTGTGCTTGATGGAAGTCTTCGCGAGTGTCCCACCGGTATCAGTGGTGAGCTATACATCGGTGGCGCCGGCCTGGCGCGCGGCTATCGCAATCATCCGGAGCTCACCGCTGAACGCTTCGTGCCCGATCCGTTTGGCGAGCCTGGCGCACGGCTTTACAAGACCGGAGACGTCGTTCGTTGGCTGCCGGACGGCAATCTCGATTACGTCGAGCGCGTGGATAAGCAGGTGAAGATTCGTGGCTTCCGCGTTGAGACGGGTGAAATAGAGACGACCCTGAGAGAACATTCTTCGGTAAGTGATGTCGTGGTAGTGCCACGCACTGAAGAGAGTGATACGCGCCTGGTGGCCTACGTCCTCACGAAGGGCGACGCGATGGAGCCGAACGTGCTGCGAGATTTCCTGAGACGGAGATTGCCCGAGCACATGATCCCGAGCGCGTTCGTGCAGTTGGAATCGATACCTTTAACGGCGCACGGTAAAGTCGATGTTCGCGCACTGCCTGCGCCCGATCGATACAGATCGGAACAAGGAACAGCATTCGTCGCCCCGCGCAATCCAATCGAGACGCTGGTAGCGGGAGTCTGGGCCGAAGTACTCGATCTGGAAGAAGTGGGTATTAATGACAACTTCTTTGATGTGGGCGGGCACTCACTACTCGCCACGCAAGTTATCTCACGTATCCGCGAAGCTCTCCATGTTGAGCTGCCGCTCCGCGACATCTTCGAGAGCTCAACCGTGGCTGGCCTGGCTGAGAAAGTCGAAGTAGCACTCCGCACAGAGCACGCGACGCTGCCGGCGATCAAACCAGTCTCGCGCGATCAGGAGTTACCACTTTCGTTTCCACAAGAGCGGCTGTGGCTCGTGCATCGACTGCACCCAACCAGCGTTGCTTACCATGTGCTCAGGCCACTCCGGATCTCAGGCGATCTCAACGTGCCAATACTCGAACGTACGCTTACTGAAGTACTGAGCCGCCATGAGATCTATCGCACCACCATCGAGACGAGACAGGGCCGTCCCGTGCAGGTGATCCATCCGCCGCAGGAGGTTGAGCTGCCGGTCACAGATCTGCGTTCATTGCCTCGAGAACAGCGTGAAGAAGCCGTGCAGCAATTGATCTCCGAGGAAGGTCAACGGCCGTTCGATCTCTCTCGTGGTCCACTCTGGCGCGTCACGCTGTTGCGGATCGATGACGCGGAATACCTGATGATGCTCACCGAACATCATCTGGTCCATGATGGCTGGACTGAAGGCCGGCTGGTGCTCGACTTCCTCGCCTTATACGAAGCTCTCGTTACTAATCAGCCTTCTCCACTGCCGGAGCTGCCGATCCAGTACGCCGACTTTGCCTACTGGCAGCGAAGTACGATTCAGGGAGAGTTTTTGGAATCGTTGCTGTCCTATTGGAAGAACCAGCTCGCCGATCTGCCGCCGATGCTGGAGTTGCCGGCCGATTTTCCACGTCCGCCAGTGATGACTTTTCGCGGCGCCAACATCGGCATTGCCTTTTCACCTGAATTGTCGGCTGCGATAAATGCGCTGAGCCGCAGTGAAGGCGTGACTTTGTACATGACGTTGATGGCTGCCTTCAACGTGCTGCTGCATCGTTACACACGGCAGGACGACATCGTGGTGGGAGCGCCGATCGCTAATCGCAACCACGTCGAGACGGAAATGCTGACCGGCTTCTTCGTCAACACCCTCGTGATGCGCAACGATCTCTCGGGCAATCCCGAGTTCCGGGAACTGCTGCGGCGTGTGCGCGAGGTTGCGCTCGGAGCATACATGCACCAGGAGATGCCTTTCGAGCGTCTCGTCGAAGAGTTGCAGCCGGATCGGGCGTTGAATCGCCAGCCGTTGTTCCAGGCCATGTTTGTTTTGCACAATGCGCCGAGTCCACCGGTAACGCTTCCCGGCATGACGGTGGAAACCTTGCGCGTGCATAACGGCACGTCCAAGTTTGACCTGCTCCTCGCCATGCGCGAAGAGGGCGATCACCTCACGGCCGCGATTGAATACAACACCGATATCTTTGCCGAGACGACCATTCAACGGATGCTGGCCCACTTTGAAAACCTGTTCCGGTCGATCGTGGACCATCCGGAACAGCGGCTCTCGCAGTTATCGTTGATGAATGAGCCCGAGCGCCGGCAACTGCTCACCGAATGGAATGCTACTGAGGCTGAGTACATTAAAGATCGAACCATAGCAGAGCTGTTCGAAGAGCAGGTCGCGCGTACGCCTGAGGCGATGGCAGTGGTGCTTCAGGGCGAGAGTCTTACTTATAAAGAGCTGAACGAACGCGCGAACCAACTCGCCCATTTTCTCCGCACACTCGGAATAGGCCCGGAAATTTTTACGGGGATCTGCATGCAGCGCTCCGTTGAGATGATGGTCGCTGTACTCGGGACTCTGAAAGCGGGTGGCGCGTATTTGCCGCTCGATCCGACGTATCCGAAAGAACGCCTGTCGTACATGATGGAAGACACGAAGGCGTCCGTGTTGCTGACACAAACGCATTTGCTCGAGATGTTACCGGAGCACAGTGCCCGTGTGATCTGCCTGGATTCTGAGTGGGACATGATCGCCCGCGAGTCCCGAGAGAATCTCGCGTCTGTCACCGCGATCGAGAATCTTGTTTACGTTACTTACACCTCAGGATCGACAGGCAAGCCCAAGGGAATCGGGATGGTCCAACGCCCGCTGCTGAACTTGTTGGAGTGGATGATCAGGAACACTGAGTTGCCGGAAGGCGCTCGCACCGTGCAGTTCGCATCGCTGAGTTTCGACGTGTCTTTCCAGGACATGTTTTCCACCTGGCTCTCCGGCGGCACGCTGGTCCTGTTAACTGAAGAGCAACGACGCGACCTCGGGTCGCTCGGCAGCGTCCTGAACGGAAACGACGTTCATCGCATTTTCATTCCCGCCGTCGCTTTGCAACAGTTAGCCGAAGGTTTGTGCGCAGCCGGGCCGCAAGCGTCGCCACTGCGCCGTGTGATTGCCGGATCGGAACAATTGCAAATCACTAAGCCGATCGCTGAATTCTTCAGCCAGGCTAAAGCGTGTTCGTTGCACAACGAATATGGCCCATCGGAGACGCACGTGGTAACTGCGCTCTCGTTGCCGCCCGCAGTGGACACCTGGCCGGCACGGCCGTGCATCGGCCGTCCGATTTCCAACACGCAGATCTACTTACTGGAAGAGTCGTTCGATCCGACGCCCATCGGAGTGCCAGGAGAGCTTTACATCGGTGGAGACGGGCTCGCGCGCGGTTATCTCGGTCGGCCCGATCTGACGGCGGAAAAATTTATGCCCGATCCTTTCAGCACGCGACCCGGCGCGCGGTTCTACCGCACCGGCGACATGGCTCGTTACCTCGCGGACGGCAATATCGAATTTCTCGGCCGGAAGGACCATCAGGTTAAGATTCGCGGTTTCCGTATTGAGCTGGGTGAAGTCGAAACGGTGCTCGGCGGGCATCCTTCAGTGCAGGAAAATATCGTTCTCACCTGGGAGCGCGCGGCGGGCGACCGCAGTCTCGTGGCCTACATTGTTTCGCAACCCGGCGCCGCGTCCAACGTGAGCGATATTCGCAAGTTTCTTTTGGCCAAGCTGCCCGAATACATGGTGCCTTCCAGTTTCATCTTTCTCGAGTCGATGCCGTTGACGGCGAATGGCAAGGTCAACCGGCGCGCCTTGCCGGTGCCGGATCAATCACGTCCCGAGTTGGAGCAGGACTTTGTTGCGCCGCGAACCTCGCTCGAGGAAGTCATTGCTGGAATCTGGCGCGACGTGCTGGGTCTTGAACAAATCGGAGTGCACGACAACTTCTTTGAGCTGCGCGGGCATTCACTGTTGGCGACTCAGGTGGTGGCGCGTCTTTCAGAAATCTTCGAGTTCGAAATACCGCTGAAGACGATCTTCCAATCTCCCGCGATCGCCGGGTTGGCTGCCGCCATGGTCCAATTCGAGCCAACACCCGGAAGCCTGGAAGAGTTGGCCCGCGCACTTATCGAATTCACAGCACTGTCTGATGAAGACGCACAGTCTCTGCTCGATAATCAACTCCAAACGACCCAGGCAGACGAACTATCGGAAGCTCATCAAGCCTAGGATTTCTCCCGAACAACTCAATTTCATTGTGCCTCTTTGCGGTTGGTCGAGGTGTGCATATGCAGTTAACAAAAGAGCAAATCGAACAATTTGAAAGCGACGGTTACCTGATTATCGAGGATCTCCTTTCCCATGAGGAGCTCGAGATCCTCCTAGATGAGGTGCCTCAGGAATTCGCTGTGGATTCGCCACGCCGAGTCAAGGAAAAGAGCGGCGCCGTGCGGACCGTCTTCGCCCTCAACAGCACGAACGAAATATTTCGTTGCCTGACGAGACTGCCGCGGCTGGTTGAACCGGCGAAACAGTTGCTGGAAAGCGACGTCTACGTGCACCAGTTCAAGCTGAACGCAAAGGTTGCTCTCGACGGCGATCAGTGGGAATGGCACCAGGACTTTTTGTACTGGAACAAAGAGGACGGGATGCCGGCGCCACGCGTTCTGACAGCCGCAGTGTTCCTCCAGGACGTAGACGACTTTAATGGTCCAATGCTGCTCATTCCGGGATCGCACAAGGAAGGAATGATCGACGTAGAGGCGCAGCAGATAAGGGCAATCCCGGGCGTGACTCCTGAGGGCGACGGGGCTGGATGGATCCACACGCTGACAGCCGATCTGAAATACAAGATCAACCGCGAAATCCTCGCGAACCTGCTCGCGAAGAACAGTATTCGGGCCGCGAAAGGATCGGCCGGTTTCGCGTTGTTCTTTCACGGCAACATGTTTCATGCCTCGGCCAATAACCTCTCGGCGCACGATCGCATGAGCATCTTTATCACTTACAACAGTGCCCAAAACTCCCTTCGCGACGTAGCAGCGCCGCGTCCTGAGTTCATCGCAAATCGTGATTTCACCCCGATCCTGACAGTTTCTGACGATGCTTTGTTGCGCCGCAAGGCAGCACGTTTATGAGCCAGGCGAAGAAAACAGATTTCTCGTTATCGCCCGCCAAGCGCGAGCTCCTTTCCCGGTTGAGAAACAAACAGGGATGGCAGGCGGAGCCTTCGATTAGCATTCCGCGGCGAGCTGATAACACTTCGGGACCACTGTCGTTCGCGCAGCAACGGCTCTGGTTCCTGGCCCAGCTCGATCCCGGCGGATCTACTTACAACGTTCCCTGGGCGGTTGAGATTACGGGCCGTCTGAACCTCGAAGTGCTCGAGCGCGTCGTCAATGAGATTGTCAGCAGACATGAGACGCTGCGCACCTCGTTCACTGTTGTGCGAGGAAGGCCGGTCCAAAAGATCGCGCCCGCGCTCAAACTCGCTGTGGCAGTTATCGATCTCGACCATCTGCCGGAAACAGAGCGCGCCGCCGAGGTCGAACAAACAGCCGCCGCCGAAGCAGGGAAACCTTTCGATCTCGAGCAGGCGCCGTTGTTACGCGTGAAGGTGCTTCGTCTCAGCGCTGAAAAATTCATGATGCTGTTGACCATGCATCACATCATCTCCGATGGCTGGTCCATGGGCGTGCTGATGAAGGAGATGATCACGCTTTATCGCGCCTTCAACGAAGGACGTCCCTCGCCGTTGCCTGAGCTTCCCGTGCAGTACGCCGATTTTGCGCTTTGGGAAAGAGAACAGTTGCAGGGCGAAGCACTTGAGAAGGCGCTCGCATATTGGAAAGAGCGACTGGCCAACGGCCCTGATCCGTTGGTGTTGCCTGCAGATCATCCGCGACCAGCGGTGCCGAAACTGCGCGGCGCACAGTACTCGTTTACATTTTCCGCAACCTTGACTGAAGGGCTCAAAGATCTGAGCCGGCGGGAAGGCGTGACGCTGTTCATGACCCTTCTGGCAGCGTGGCAAACCCTCCTTGCTCGTTACAGTGGCGCGGTTGAGGTTGTGGTCGGATCGCCCATCGCGAATCGCCGGCGGGTGGCGACAGAAGGTCTCATCGGTTTCTTTGTCAACACACTCGTGATGCGCACTTCAGTCTCGCCGGACATCACCTTTAAGACTCTGCTGAAGCAAGTGCAGGAAGTCGCGCTGGGCGCTTATGCGCACCAGGACGTGCCGTTTGAAAAGCTGGTCGACGAGTTGCAGCCGGAGAGAGAGCTGGGCCAGACGCCGCTGTTTCAAGTGATGTTTGCCTTGCAGAACGCGCCCATGCAGGAGATTCAAATCGAAGGCCTGACGTGGAACGCGGTCCGGGTTGAGAATTACACGGCGCGGTTTGATCTCACCCTCACCATGATTGACTCAGAGACCGGCTTGCGAGGAACGCTGGTCTACAACACGGATCTCTTCGAGGCCACCACGATCAATCGCCTCGCCACTCACTTTGAAACGCTGCTCGCAGGGATCGTGCACGAACCCGAAACGATGATCTCGGCCCTGCCCTTGTTGACGGCAAAAGAGCGCGATCAACTTCTTCATGAATGGAACCAGGTCCGGGGCGAGTATCAAACAGCCACTTGTTTGCACGAGTGGTTTGAACAGCAGGCCCGGCGTACTCCGGCCGCGGTCGCAGTCGTCTTCGATCAGAACCGGCTGACGTATCGCGAGCTGAACGAACGCGCGAACCAGTTAGCAAACTACCTGCGCGAGCGCGGTGTTGGACCAGATGTGATGGTGGGCCTGTACGTTGAGCGCTCGCTCGATCTCGTGGTTGCGATCCTCGCCGTGCTGAAAGCCGGCGGCGCCTATGTTCCGCTCGATACGAGCTATCCGAAAGAGCGCCTTGCCTTCATGTGCGACGATGCCTCGATCCGTTTAGTTCTGACTCAGCAGAAACTCGTGGCCGCGCTTCCCGAACGCGAGCTCGAAGTAGTCGTTCTCGACACAGCGCCGGAGAGATTTGCAAACCGGAGCACGGCGAACCTGCCCAACCTAACGACACCTGAGAACCTTGCGTACCTGATTTATACCTCCGGCTCAACCGGTTGGCCCAAGGGAAGCATGGTGACTCACGGAAACGTCGTGAGGCTCTTTAACGCGACCGCGGACTGGTTTCATTTCGACGAGAACGACGTCTGGACCTTGTTTCACTCCTATGCATTCGATTTTTCAGTGTGGGAGTTGTGGGGTGCGCTTCTCTACGGAGGCAGGCTGGTGGTGGTCCCATTCATGCTGAGCCGTTCGCCCGAAGCCTTTCACGAATTGCTTCGCAGAGAGCAGGTCACCGTGTTGAATCAAACTCCCTCAGCTTTCCGCCAATTGATGCAAGCCGACAGCAACGTCGCGAATGATGAGTTGAAACTGCGACTCGTGATCTTCGGTGGCGAAGCGCTCGAGGTAGGAAGCTTGAGCGAGTGGTATGCGCGGCACGATGAAGACAGTCCGCGCTTGATAAACATGTACGGCATCACCGAGACAACCGTACACGTGACCTACCGGCCGCTCTCAAGTATCGACGTCGAAACAAAACATGCAAGTCCACTGGGTGGCGCCATTCCGGATCTCGAGCTCTATGTGCTGGACGCGCAATTAAGTCCGGTTCCGATCGGAATTACCGGAGAGTTGTACGTGGGCGGCGCCGGACTGGCGCGCGGCTATCTAAACCGGCCCGGTTTAACTGCCGAACGTTTCCTCCCGCATCCGTACAGCACCAGGTCCGGCGCGCGTTTGTATCGCACCGGTGATCTCGCTCGCTATGTGGCGAACGGAGATATCGAATATCTCGGCCGGATAGATCACCAGGTCAAGATCAGAGGTTTTCGCATCGAGCTCGGTGAGATTGAAGCAGTGATGAGATCACACTCGTCGATATCTGACGTCGTCGTGCTGGCGCGAGAGGACGAACCCGGCGAGAAGCGCCTGGTCGGCTACTTCGTGACGGCTAACGAAACGACGCTCGCGATTGACGATCTGCGCGCCTACATGAAAGAACGGCTGGCCGATTACATGATCCCAGCCTCGTTCGTGGCTCTGTCCAAAATGCCTTTGACGTCGCAGGGCAAAATAGATCGCAAAGCCTTACCGGCGCCGGATGTGACTCGTCCGCACCTCGAACAGAAGTATGTCGCGCCGCAAAATTGGCGCGAGGAGGCACTCGCAGAAATCTGGTCCCATTGTCTCGACATAGAACCGATCGGTATTCACGACAACTTCTTCGAGATTGGCGGCCATTCATTGATGGCGACGCAGGCGATCTCGCAGATCAGGGAAGTGTTTCAAATCGAGTTGCCGTTGCGCGTGATATTCGAAGCGCCGACCATAGCGAGTCTGGCTGAAGTAGTTGAACTGGAAATCAGAGCAGGTCGCGAGCCGTTGCCCGCAATTCAACGGATTTCCAGAGAAGGCGCGCTGCCGCTCTCGTTTGCGCAGCAGCGGCTTTGGTTCATCGATCAACTCGATCCCGACAATGCGGCCTACAACATTCCGCTCGCGATGCGATTGACCGGACCACTCGACCTCGCCGCCCTCGAGCAGAGTCTCAGCGAGATCATTCGTCGCCACGAGTCGCTGCGCACGACATTTCCGACGCGCGATGGCCAGGCCGTTCAATTAATAAATCCACCAGAGCCGTATCACATTCCGGTAACGGATCTGACTGGCAACATTGAGATGGCCGCAAGCTTAGCTCGCGTCGAAGCGCGTCGCACGTTTTCACTATCCACTGGACCACTGTTCCGCGTTTCCCTCCTGCGACTCAGTGAAAGCGAGCACATCGCGCTCGTGACGATGCACCACATCGTGGCGGACGGCTGGTCGCTCGGCGTGCTGGTTAAAGAAGTCGCAGCGCTTTACGAAGCTTACCGGCTTGGTGAAGAGTCGCCACTCGCAGAGCTGCCGGTACAGTACGCAGATTTTGGCGCCTGGCAGCGAAACTGGTTCAGCGGCGAACGCCTCGAGACACAAGTGAACTACTGGCGCGAGCAGTTGCGCGGAGCATCGGTGTTGCAATTACCGGCTGACAGACCACGATCCCGAGTGCAAACATTCCGCGGTGCGACCCAAACGATTCTGATCGAGCCGGAGCTGGCAAACGGTCTGAAGCAATTGAGCCGCAGGGAAGGCGTGACGCTTTTCATGACCCTGCTGGCTGCGTTTCAGACGTTGATGTATCGCTTGAGCGAACAAGAGGACGTTCTCATCGGAACCGGCATTGCCAATCGTAACCGTAAAGAAGTGGAAGGTCTGATCGGCTGCATGATCAACACGCTGGCGTTACGAACCGACTTGTCCGGAGATCCCACGTTCCGTGAATTGCTCGTGAGAGTTCGTGACGTAACACTCGGAGCGTATGCGCACCAGGATCTTCCCTTCGAGAAACTGGTGGAGGAGCTGGGAATCGTTGGGTCGGGCCACACGCCTCTCTTTCAGATCATGTTTTCACTTCAGAATGCTCCGGTCGAGAAGCTGGCGCTTTCCGAATTGATCGTGGAACCACTTGAAACTGATGCCGGAACGTCGCATGTGGAGCTGATCCTGATGATGCAGGAAGTTGAGCAGGGAATACGAGGTACGTTCGAATACAACACCGACCTGTTTGACGAAGCGACAATTACTCGTATCTCCAATCACTTTACTGCATTACTCGAGGGAATCGTGGCCCATCCGGAGTGGCGCCTGCTCGATCTGCCGCTGCTGCCGGTTGAACCAATGGTGGACCAGTTTGAAGTTGCCTCGATCTTCGAAAGCGAAGATCACAAGGAACAGTTTAGTTTCCAATAACAATCTCTTCGAATCTTCTCTGCGATCTCTGCGTATCTCCGCGTCCTCTGCGTTTAAGTTAGCCGCGGGAAATATTTAACGCAGAGGACGCAGAGATACGCAGAGATCGCAGAGAAGAGTCCAACGGAGGATCTTATGATCGACTGCTTGATCATCGGCTTTAACGATTCGAGCTTCGAAGAATATGAAGCCATGGTGCGATCCATGGGAGTTGAGTCTGGTGCTTACCGGGATCTCAGCCTCGCCTTCATTGACTACGAGGGCAAGCCGCAGCGAAGCATGGATATTCTCAGTCACTTCTATCTTGAGAATAACGGTGAGAAGGCGAAGCCGCTTCATAACGCAGACTTTCTGTGGCCCGTGGTGACGTACCTGACCACGTATCTCGCGCGACGCGGCCACAGCTACGACTACGTCAACCTCTTTCATCTCGAGAAAGAAAAACTGCGGGAAAAACTTCAGCACGAAGACATTCTGACGATCGCCATCACCACCACGTTATACGTGTCGCCATACCCGATCCTGGAGATCATTTCCTTCATCCGTGAGCATAACAAGACCGCGCAGATCCTTGTCGGCGGACCTTTCATTCACGGTCAGATTAAGGACCACGACGAAGTATCTCTGCAACGGCTGTTCAAGATGATCGGGGCGGACATTTATGTCATCAGCCAGGAGGGAGAAGCCGCCCTCGTCAATATCATTCGCACCCTGAAGAATCGCGGCAACCTCGATAACGTCGACAACATTGCTTATCGCAGTGGCGAAAAATACATACGCACGGCCGAGTCGATCGAGTCAAACCCGCTGGAAGAGAACATGGTGGATTACGCTCTCTTCCCGAGTAATGAGATTGGCGAGTTTGTTTCCCTCCGAACCGCGAAGTCGTGTCCTTTTTCGTGTGCGTTCTGTGGTTTCCCGCAACGCGCCGGCAAATACAAGTATGAATCGGTGGAGCTCGTCGAAGGCGAGTTGAATCGACTTCGTGACATTGGCACCGTCACCACGCTGACTTTCCTCGACGATACCTTCAACGTTCCGAAAGAACGATTCAAAGAGATCCTGCGGATGATGATCAGGAACCAGTACGGTTTCAAGTGGAATTCATTTTACCGCTCTGACCATGGCGATGAAGAAGCGATTGAGTTGATGGGGAAAGCAGGATGTGAGGGCGTGTTTCTCGGGGTCGAGTCAGGCAGTGACCAGATGCTGCTGCGAATGAACAAGACGGCCAGGCAAAAACACTATTTGAAGGCCATCCCCTTGTTGAAGGCGGCCGGTGTCTCAACCCATGCAAATGTGATCGTTGGTTTTCCGGGAGAGACGTACGAGACCGTGCAGGAGACAGTTGATTTCATCGAACAGGCAAAGCCCGATTTCTTTAGAGCGCAACTGTGGTATGCCGATCCGGTCACTCCCATCTGGGAAAAGCGCGATCAGTATGGAGTGAAAGGAACCGCTTTCAACTGGTCGCACAACACGATGGACTTCGAAACCGCCTGCGACCTGATCGACAAAATGTTTGTCTCCATCGAGAACTCGATCTGGCTGCCGCAGAATGGTTTTGAACAGTGGAGCACTTTCTACCTGCAAAGAAAGGGAATGACGGTTGAGCAGATCAAAACGTTCCTGAAATGTTTCAACGCCGTGATCAAGCAGAAGCTGACCTTCCCGGGCAAGAAAGAGATCGATCCAAAATTGTTCGAGAGCCTGAAGCAGAGTTGCGAGTTCGATCGATCCGAACGTCCCGACATGTCGCCGGTTGAGATCTTCACCGGCTATGAGAGGGCGCGAAAGTACTGGCTCGGTGAATTTGGCGGTGATGTGCCAGCTTCCCATATTGAGCTGCTGGCAGATCACGAGGGAACAGCAGTAGAAGAACGAACCAGGACTTCGTTCCCTGTTTGCAGCCTCGTAAGTAACGGATTGAGCCTGAGACCGGAAGAAGACTGGCCCACCTTCATCCTCGCGGCCTTCGGCGCCCTGCTCCTGCGACTCAATGGACAGGAAGACGTAACGGTGGTCAGCAGTTTTGATGAAGGAGAACAGCCGCCACTGCCGCTCCGTCTCAGACCTTCGTGGAGCTCAACCTTCGCGGAGTTCCTTCAGAGTGTTCGGCAAAAGGCTGTTCATGGTACGGCCCAACGTACGTACGCACTTCACATTCTCACGAATCCTTTGCGTCTGGCGGAGTACGGATGCAAGCCTCCGATTTTGGATTTGGGATTCACCTATAGCGAAGCTGGCCGGAAGCATGAAGCAGGTCTCTATCCGGAAGTCGATAACAAGTTGAAACTGGTCCTCAACGTAACCCGCGACGCAGACGAGTTGAGCTTCGCCTTCTCCTACATGAAGAGCTGGTTCAAGGAAGAAACAATCGTCCGGCTCGGCTCTTATCTGGACTCTATCTTCAAAGAGGTTGCAATCAATCCGACAGTCATGATCGGCGAGATTGTGTTGGATAGTGGTGAACGGGAATCTGATTCAGCGATCGAGCAGGACGCCAACGAAGCCTTCAACTTCTGATCTCACTTCTCTGTGCAACCTCTGTGTTCTCTGTGTCTCTGTGGTGAGTTATTGCTGCGAGGTTGCACAGAGAAATCGTTAACTATCTTCGAAAAGGTAAGCCAATGGAACGGGTAATCGACGAAAAAGCGCCGGGCCTCGTAATCTTCGACCGTAAGACGAAAGGGCAGCAAGAGTACTGGGTCAAACAGTTGTCCCGGGAAATCGACTCGTCCAATATCGCCCTGGATTATCCCCGGCCCAGGACCTATAGCGGTGAGACCGAGGTCGTTGCATTCGAGTTGACGCCCGAAGTCTACCGCCGGTTGATCGATCTTGTCCGCGACGGCGATTTCCTGCTTTACACGACCTTGCTGGCGGCGCTGAAAGTTTGCCTGCACAAGTATACGGGCAACAGGACCATCGTCGTGGGTAGCCCGAGCCGCAAGCAGGAAAATGCGGCGCCTCATACCGGCAACGCGCTCGCGATTGTCGATGAAGTGCATCCCCAACTGCAGTTCAAACAGCTCCTTATTAATGTGCGCCAGACTCTGCTGGATGCTTATTCCAATCAGCATTATCCGTTTGAACGGCTGGTGAGAGATCTGGAGCTGGAGCATTTAGACAATAAATGCCCGTTGTTTGACGTCGAGTTGGCGCTGAGTAACATTCACCATCCCACCAACAATCTCAAGAACGACATAAACATCACGTTCACTCGACACGCCGATCGCATAACCGGCCAGGTTGAATTCAATCGAAGCCTTTTCAAGCTGAAGAGCATCGAGGTCTTTCTCAAACACTACCTGAACGTGTTGAGCAGCGCGTTGGAAAATACCAGCACGCCCATCGCCGATTTGCACCTCCTGAGTGCCGCGGAGCGACAACAACTTCTGTTTGATTGGAACAATACGCGGACGGAGTACGAGCGGGATGCGTGCATTCACGAGCTGTTTGAAGCCCAGGTCAAGAAACATCCGCAAGCCATTGCAGTCTCAACTCCGGCCGGCGAGATCACCTATCAGGAGTTGAATCGTCGCGCGAACAGGCTGGCCCGTCATCTGAAGACTCTGGGTGTTGGCCCAGAGGTGCTGGTAGCAATCTGCGCCGAACGTGGTTCCGAGATCATTCTGGCGATGTTGGGCATTCTCAAAGCCGGCGGCGCGTTCGTTCCGCTCGATCCGGACTATCCAAAGGATCGAGTCGCGTTCATGTTGGCGGATTCAAACGCGCCCGTTCTGATCACGATGCGTGAGCTCGCCGATGATCTGCCCGAGCACGATGCGCACACGGTCTATCTCGATGCGGATTGGCAAGCCATCGAACAACACAGCGACGAGAACCTTCCGGTTGAAACTTCAACACACAATCTCGCTTACATGATCTACACCTCGGGATCCACTGGTTGGCCCAAGGGCGTGCAGGTCCAGCACCGCGGGCTTGTGAATCTGGTTACCTGGCATCAACGGTTTTACGGCGTGACTGCAGCAGATCGCGCTTCGCAGTTAGCGACACCGGCATTCGATGCATACGTCTGGGAAGTGTGGCCGTACCTGACCGCCGGAGCGAGCGTGCATGTCCCCGATCGAGAAACCGGACTGAGCGTTCCGAAGTTGTTGAACTGGCTTGCTGGGGAACGGATCACATTCAGCTTTCTCGTAACAGCGCTCGCGGAAGTCGCAATTGAAACGGAATGGCCGGATGGTATGTCTTTGAAAGCTGTGCTTACGGGTGGCGACAAACTCCATTCGGCGCCACGGCAACCGCTTTCATGCAACCTGTTCAATCACTATGGTCCAACCGAAGCGACTGTCGTCGCGACCTGGGGTCCAGTTGCTGAAACTCAGGAAGACCTGGTGCCCTCGATTGGGCGGCCGCTGCCTAACACGCAGGCGTATTTGTTGTCGTCCGATCTGCAGCCGATTCCGGTAGGCGCACGCGGCGAATTATTCATCGGTGGTGACGGCCTCGCGCGAGGCTATTTGAATCATCCCGACCTGACGGCGGCGAGTTTCATTCCCAATCCATTCAGCTCGGAGCCAGGTGCAAGGCTTTATCGCTCAGGCGATTTTGCTCGTTACCTGCCTGACGGCTCGATTGACTTCATCGGTCGCGACGATCACCAGGTGAAGATTCGAGGTTTTCGTATCGAGCTGGGCGAGATCGAGATTGCCCTCGAAGAACATCCAGCCGTTCGTCAGGCGATTGTGATGGGCCGTGATGATCTGCGCGGTGAACGCCGGCTCGCAGCTTATGTGGTTCAGGGAGAGTCGCATGATGGAGTGGTAGCTCAGAGTGAGCTGCGAAACTTCTTAGCGGAGAGACTGCCGTCTTACATGGTGCCGTCGGCATTCGTGCAATTGGAGCAGTTCCCGTTAACCGCGAACGGGAAGGTAGACCGGCGAGCGTTGCCCGCGCCTGACTGGGTGAGTCAGGAAGCGCGGGCGGCGTTTGTCTCACCGCGCAATGCGATCGAAGAAGTGTTGGCGGGTATTTGGTCACAAGTGCTGGGCGTGGATGCCGTTGGTATTCATGAGAACTTCTTCGCGAGTGGTGGACACTCACTGCTCGCGACTCAGGCGATCTCGCAGATCCGGGAAGTGTTCCAGGTAGAGTTGCCGTTACGGGCGCTGTTTGAAGCGCCAACGGTGGCGAGTCTTGGGGAACGAGTGGAAGCAGCGATCAAGTCGGGGCAGGGTGTGGAGCTGCCGGCCATCGAGCTGGTGTCGCGGTCAGAAGCGCTGCCACTTTCCTTTGCCCAGCAGCGGCTCTGGTTCATCGATCAGTATGAACCCGACCGGTCGACGTATAACGTGCCCCTCGCGTTGCGATTGAATGGACCACTGCGGGTGAATGCGCTGGAGCAGAGCTTCACGGAGATCATCCGGCGACACGAATCGCTGCGGACGACCTTCGCGGTGCGAGATGGCGAGCCGGTGCAGGTTATTCATCCCGCCGAGCCATTCCGGATTGCGGTGATCGACTTGAGCGCGTGGCCGTTGGCCGAGCGTGAAACAGAAGCACGGAAGCTGGCGCAGGCGGAAGCAGGACGAAGTTTCTCGCTGGCGATTGGGCCATTGTTGCGAGTAACCCTCGTGCGGCTCAGCGAAGATGAGCATCTGGCGCTCGTGACGATGCACCACATCGTCTCCGATGGCTGGTCGCTGGGCGTGCTGGTGAAAGAAGTTGGGGCGCTCTACGAAGCCTACAGTCAGGGCGACGAATCGCCGCTCGCAGAGTTGCCGTTGCAGTACGCGGATTACGCAGTGTGGCAACGAGGCTGGCTGCAGGGTGAAGTGTTGGAGCAACAGCTCAGCTACTGGCGCGAGCAGCTAGGGGGAGCGCCGGTACTGGAGCTGCCGGTGGATCACGTGCGACCTGCAGTGCAGAGCTATCGCGGCGCGACTCAGAGCCTGGTAGTGAACAAGGAAGTACTTGCAGAGTTAAAAGCCCTAAGCCGGCGCGAAGGCGTGACGCTGTTCATGACGTTGCTGGCGGCGTTTCAAACGTTGCTGTCGCGTTTGAGCGGGCAGGAAGACATCGTGGTGGGCACCGGGATCGCAAACCGGACGCGTGGCGAGGTGGAAGGACTGATTGGGTTCTTCGTCAACACGCTCGCGCTGCGCACGGATCTCACAGGCGATCCGACTTTCCGCGAGTTGCTGGCACGAGTGCGGGAAGTGACGCTGGGAGCATACGCGCACCAGGACGTACCGTTTGAGAAGCTCGTGGAAGAGTTGGAACTGGAGCGCGGGCTCGGCAATACACCGTTGTTCCAGGTGATCTTCTCCATGCCGAACACGCCGATGCCTGAACTGAATTTGGCGGGCGTGACGCTGAGCACAGAAGAAAGTGAAACTGAAACGTCGAAGTATGACCTGACGCTCGCGGCGACGGAAAGAGAAGGAGAGTTAGGGTTCAAGCTGGAATACAGCACGGAGCTGTTCGACGAAGACACGATCACGCGGCTCTTGCAGCATCTCGCGACGTTGCTGGAAGACATCGTTGCCGACGCCGACAGGCACGTCTCAGCGCTGCGACTGTTGACCCCGGCGGAAGAAGAACAAGTGGTGGGTGAATGGAACCAGACTACTGTTCCTTACCCGCGCGAACGCAGCATTCACAAGCTCTTCGAGCGACAGGTAACGGCAACGCCTGCGGCAATAGCACTCGTGGCCGGAGAGACGAAGCTCACCTACGCGCAGTTGAACCGGCGCGCGAACCAGTTGGCCCATCGCCTGCAATCGTTGGGAGTTAGTGCGGAAGTGCCGGTCGGGATCTGCCTTGAGCGCAGTGCGGATTTGATCGTCGGGTTGCTGGGCATCCTCAAGGCCGGTGGTGTTTATGTACCGTTGGATGCGAACTATCCGGAAGCGCGTCTGCGACTCATGCTGGAAGATGCCGGCTTACGTCTGGTGCTGACTGCCGGCCAGCTCGCGGCACTGTTTGCGAACAATGAAACGGTGCGGGTAGTCGATCTCGAGCAGGAGACGCTAACGGGTTACTCGCAGGATGATCCAGAGGCTGCCGTTGGCCCAGACAATCTCGCGTATGTGATGTACACCTCGGGCTCGACCGGTCGACCGAAAGGCGTCAGCATCACTCATCGCAACGTGATCCGCCTCGTCATCAATAATGATTTTGCGTGGTTTGCCGCGGATGAAATCTTCCTGCAATTCGCGCCTGTCTCCTTCGATGCTTCCACCTTTGAAATCTGGGGCAGCCTGCTGAACGGCGCGCGCCTCGTGATGATGCCGCCCCACACTCCATCTCTCGACGAGCTGGGCGAGGCACTCTCACGCTATCAGATCACGACGTTGTGGCTGACTGCCGGATTGTTCAATCAGATGGCTGAGCACCAGATGAAGGCGCTCAGCGGCGTACGACAGTTACTCGCCGGCGGCGATGTATTGAACGTGACTCACGTCAGGAACACCCTCGCGGAACAGAGCACGGGATGTTTGATCAACGGTTATGGACCAACCGAGACTACGACCTTCGCATGCTGTTACACAATGCGGAATGGCGATCAGCTTGATTCGACTGTTCCGATTGGAAGACCCATTGCCAACACCACAGCCTATGTCCTCGATAGTGAGATGCGTGCGGTTCCGGTTGGCGTGGTGGGTGAGCTCTACATCGGCGGTGACGGAGTCGGGCGCGGCTATCACGATCGACCCGAGCTGACCGCAGAGAAATTTGTTCCCAATCCGTTCAGCACGAAGCCGGGAGAAAGGCTCTATCGCACCGGAGATCGCACGCGGTATCTGTCCGACGGACGAATCGAGTTTTGCGGCCGTCTCGATGGGCAGGTGAAGCTGCGTGGCTTCCGCATTGAAGTAGGTGAGATCGAGGCGGCGCTGAACGAGCATCCGGCCGTTCTCGAGAGCATAGTCACCGTTTTCGAAGAAGCAGGTGATAAGCGACTGACGGCTTACATCGTGCCGGCTGAGTCTGGCACGAGGTCGAGCGAGTTGCGAAATTTCTTAGCGGAGCGACTGCCGTCTTACATGGTGCCGTCGGCGTTCGTGCAACTGGAGCGATTACCGTTAACCGCGAACGGGAAAGTGGACCGGCGAGCGTTGCCAGCGCCTGATTGGGTGAGTCAGGAAGCGCGGGCGGCATTTGTCTCACCGCGCAATGCGATCGAAGAAGTGTTGGCGGGCATCTGGTCGGAGGTGCTGGGCGTGGATGCAGTCGGTATTCATGAGAACTTCTTCGCGAGTGGTGGACACTCACTGCTCGCGACCCAGGCGATCTCACAGATCCGGGAAGTGTTCCAGGTAGAGTTGCCGCTACGGGCGCTGTTTGAAGCGCCGACGGTGGCGAGTCTTGGGGAACGAGTGGAAGCAGCGATCAAGTCGGGGCAGGGTGTCGAGCTGCCGGCCATCGAGCTGGTGTCGCGGTCAGAAGCTTTGCCACTTTCATTTGCCCAGCAGCGGCTCTGGTTCATCGATCAATATGAGCCCGACCGGTCGACGTATAACGTGCCGCTCGCGTTGCGATTGAATGGACCACTGCGGGTGAATGCGCTGGAGCAGAGCTTCACGGAGATCATCCGCCGGCATGAGTCACTGCGGACGACCTTCGCGGTGCGCGATGGAGAGCCGGTCCAGGTTATCCATCCAGCCGAGCCCTTCCGGATTGCGGTGATTGACTTGAGCGCGTGGCCGTTGGCGGAGCGTGAAGCCGAGGCGCGTAACCTGGCGCGCGCGGAAGCAGGGCGTAGCTTCTCGCTGGCGAGTGGGCCATTGTTGCGAGTGACGCTCGTGCGGTTCAGTGACAGTGAGCATTTGGCGCTCGTGACGATGCACCACATCGTGAGTGATGGCTGGTCGCTGGGCGTGCTGGTGAAAGAAGTTGGGGCGCTCTACGAAGCCTACAGTCAGGGTGACGAATCGCCCCTCGCAGAGCTGCCGTTGCAGTACGCGGATTACGCAGTGTGGCAACGAGGCTGGCTGCAGGGGGGAGTGTTGGAGCAACAGCTCAGCTACTGGCGCGAACAGCTCGGAGGAGCGCCGGTGCTCGAGCTGCCGGTGGATCACGTGCGACCCGCAGTGCAGACCTATCGCGGTGCGGCGCAAAGCCTGCAAGTGAGCACAAAAGTATTGGCCGAGTTGAAGGCGTTGAGCCGGCGCGAAGGCGTAACGTTGTTCATGACGTTGCTGGCGGCGTTTCAAACGTTGCTGTCGCGCGTGAGCGGGCAGGAAGACATCGTGGTGGGCACCGGGATTGCAAACCGGACGCGTGGCGAGGTGGAAGGACTGATCGGGTTCTTCGTGAACACGCTCGCGCTGCGCACGGATCTCACAGGCGATCCGACTTTCCGTGAATTGCTTGGGCGAGTGCGGGAAGTAACGCTGGGAGCATACGCGCACCAGGACGTGCCGTTTGAGAAGCTCGTGGAAGAGGTGGAACTCGAGCGCGGCGTAGGCCACATGTTCCAGGTGATGTTTGCGATGTCAAACATACCGATGCCGGAACTGGAGCTGGCCGGAGTAACGCTGACGGCAGAGGAGCGCGAATCTGAAACTGCGAAGTCTGATCTAATTCTCGCAGCGACGGAAAGAGAAGGAGAGTTAGGGTTCAAGCTGGAGTACAGCACGGAGCTATTCGAAGCAGAAACAATCACGCGGCTGTTGCAGCATCTCGCGACGTTGTTGGCGGACATTGGTAGAGATGCCGATCAACATCTGTCGGCGCTGCGATTGCTAACGGCGGCGGAAGAGAAGCAGTTGTTGTGGGAATGGAACCAGACGAGCGCTCCGTATCCACGGGAACGCAGCATCCAGGAGCTCTTTGAGACGCAGGTAGCAGCAACGCCTGAGGCGGTAGCTGTCGTGGCCGGGGAAACAACGCTCACCTACGCGGAGCTGAACCGGCGCGCTAACCAGTTGGCCCATCATCTGCAATCACTGGGCGTGAGCGCGGAGGCGCCGGTCGGGATCTGTTTAGAGCGAAGCGCGGAGTTGATCGTCGGGTTGCTGGGAATCCTGAAGGCGGGCGGCGTCTATGTGCCACTGGATGCGAAATATCCGGAGGCGCGGCTGCGGCTCATGCTGGAAGATGCGGGCGTCCGCCTCGTGCTGACAACGGCCGAGCAGGCAGAACTGTTTGTGACTAATGAAACGGTGCGTCTGATCGATATGGAGGAGACGCTAACGGGTTACTCCCAGGACGATCCAGAGGCTGCCGTTGGACCAGACAATCTCGCGTATGTGATGTACACGTCTGGCTCAACGGGCAGACCGAAAGGCGTGAGCATCACTCATCGCAGCGTCGTCCGCCTGGTCCGCGATACAGAATATGTCAAACTGACCAGCTCCGATCGTATCGCGCAAGCTGCAAACCCGGCGTTCGATGCGTCCACGTTTGAAATTTGGGGAAGCCTGCTGAACGGCGCGCGGCTCGTCATCATCCGGCGCGAAGTTACCATCTCGCCGGAAGAGTTTGCGTGGGAAATCGAAAACCAGGGCCTCACGGTGATGTTTCTAACCACCGCGCTTTTCAACCAGATTGCGCGCCGCATTCCGGAAGCGTTCGCTTCGCTCAAGTATCTTTTATTCGGCGGTGAGGCTGTCGATCCGCAATGGGTCAGGGAAGTGCTCGCCAAGGGAGCGCCCCAACACCTGCTGCATGTCTATGGTCCAACTGAGAATACAACCTTCAGCTCGTGGTTCCCGGTCGTCGCAGTACCCGACTCCGCCGTTACCGTTTCGATCGGCAAACCCATTACGAACACAACCGCGTACGTGCTCGATCGAAGGTTACAACCCGTCCCGATCGGTGTGATCGGAGATCTCTACGTCGGCGGGGACGGATTGATGCGCGGCTATCTTAATGAGCCGGCATTGACGGCCGACAGCCTCATCCCGCACCCACACAGCTCTCAGGCCGGAGAACGGTTGTACCGGACCGGTGATTTAGTGCGTCTGCTGAGCGACGGGTCGATCGAGTTTGCGGGGCGCGCGGATAGTCAAGTCAAGATTCGCGGCTTTCGCATCGAGCCGAACGAAATCGCGGCAGTGTTGCGCGAGGAGCCCGGTGTAGAAGATAGCGTTGTGCTGGTGAGACGTTCTCCCACCGGAGACCAGCAGCTAGTCGCCTATTGTGCGATGAATGGCGGGACCGGCAACGGCGCCGACGGCGCCACGCAGTTACGAAAACAGTTGCAGGAGAAACTGCCGGAGTACATGGTGCCGTCGCAATTTGTGATGTTGGACCACCTGCCACTAACCCCGAACGGCAAGGTTGATCGGGAGACGCTGGCAGCGCTCACAACGGCCGAGCCTGAAAGTGAGTCGGAGTTCATTCCCGCGAAAACACCAGTTGAAGAACTGCTTACACATATCTTTGGCAGCATCCTGGACCTTGACTCGGTCGGAGCTAATGACGACTTCTTCCAATTGGGCGGCCATTCGTTACTTGCTACTCAAGTCATGTCGCGCGTGCGCGAAACTTTCAAAATCCAGATACCACTGACCGCGTTGTTTGAATATTCAACGGTGGCCAGCCTGGCGCCGCATATTGAGGCTGCGATACAGACCAGCGCGGGTGTAGCGACACCGATCATCGCGCGCGGCGCGGCGGCAGAGCCATTGCCGCTCTCGTTTGGGCAGCAGCGGCTTTGGTTCGTCGATCAATTACAGTCCGGCACGGCGGCCTACAACGTTCCCCTCGCGATGCGTTTGACTGGCCCGTTGGACGTGAGCGCGCTCGAGCAGAGCTTTACGGAGATCGTCCGCCGGCACGAGTCGTTGCGGACCTGCTTCCCTGAGCGTGACGGACAACCGGTGCAGTTCATCAATCCTGCGGAACCATTCACCATTCCCGTTAGTGACCTGGCCGATCTTCCCATCTCCGAACGTGAAGCAACTGCGATCGAGATGGCCCAGGCCGAGATGAACCAGCCTTTCACGCTCTCTACCGGACCGCTTTTGCGGGTCAAACTGCTGCGGCTTTCGGACATCGAACACATCGTAGTCGTGACGATGCACCACATCATCTCCGACGGCTGGTCCATGAATAACCTCATTGAGGAAATGGGAGCTCTCTATGCCGCGTACAGTGCCGGTCAACCGTCGCCGCTGCCGCCGCCCGCGATTCAATATGGCGACTTCACCCTCTGGCAACGGGAATGGATGCAGAGTGATGTACTCGAAAAACAAGTCAAGTACTGGTCCGAGAAATTGACCGGGCTGTCGACTCTCGAATTACCGATCGATCGGCCGCGTGTGGAAGGTCAGAGCCTGCGCGGCCTGACTCAAAAAGCGGCGTTTTCACCGGAACTTTCGGCCGAAGTCAAGCGACTGAGCCGCGAGAGCGGGACGACGCAGTTCATGACGATGCTGGCCGCATTCAAGAGTTTGCTGCACCGTTACAGCGGACAGGAAGACATCGTCGTCGGTACGACTGTCGCCAATCGCAATCATCCCGAGACGGAGAAGCTCATGGGATTCTTCGTCAACATGCTGGTGCTGCGAACCGATCTTTCCGGCAACCCGACTTTCAGAGAGTTGTTGCAACGCGTTAAGGAAGTCACGCTCGGCGCGTACATGCATCAGGACCTGCCCTTCGACAAGCTGGTGGAAGTGCTGCGGCCCGAACGTACTCTCAGCAGTAATTCACTCTTCCAGGTTGTCTTCGGCGTCCAGCACGCGCGTGAGCTCACGCTGCCCGAGCTGGACATAAAGCTGAGTGCCGTGAACGTCGACTGGCAAGCGACGCAGTTTGATCTGATCGTGAGAGCGACCGAGACAGACCACGGATTGACGTTGCTGATGACGTATAGCAGCGATCTTTTTGAGCCTCAGACCATCACCCGCTTGTTGAAGCACTATGAAGCATGGCTTACGGCCGTTGTTTCGGACCCCGATAGCCGCTTACTCGATATTCCGCTGCGCCTGGACGGAAAGGCGGCTGCGGCGAGCGAGTCGCCGTCCGATTTGACGTTGCCGTTCGCCACCGATCAGTTCAGTTTCGGTTTACCCGTTGAAAGGACACGATCATGAATTTGGTCTCAATCGGCCGTTCGGATGCCTTGCGGAAACTGGCTGGCGTCGATCCAAGGGAGCGCAAGATCCTTCTGGTCAAGCCCCCTTATTTCTCGCCGTGGACGCCTCCGCTCGGGATTGCCATTCTGAAGTCGTTTCTGGAACCGCACGGTTATTCAGTTCGCTGTTACGATTTCAATTCGGATCCTGAGCTCTGGGGAATGCACCACAAGTATTTCAACGTGCTACAGACACTCGAGGACGTTTCCATCAACGATGGCTATTCGAAACTCTGGTGGATCCTGAACGCGCACATGCTCGCGTATGCCAACGGCGCCGATCCGGCAGCCTGCGCGAAGGTGCTTAGCTCCGTTGTTCCACTGCAAGGGATGCGTATCTCGCAGGGAGTCATTCGTCAACTGCTGCCCCTCGTCGAGAATTTTTACGGGCGCCTGAATGCTCTTACTGAAGAATTCAATTTGTCGGAATACGGAACGGTTGGGACCAGCACTTACACCACGTCACTTGGTCCATCTCTCTTCTTCCTGAAAAGAGTCAGGGAGCAACATCCGAATATCAGAACAATCATGGGTGGCGGCGCGTTTGCCGATGACCTGGCGCTCGGTTCGGACAACCTCGAAACCCTCGTGCGCGAATACGACTTCATCGATCACTTCGTGCTCGGAGAAGGCGAGATGCTGTTGCTCAAACTTCTCCAGGGTGAGTTTGCAGGCAAGCGATTGATCTCACTCGCCGATCTCAAAGGCGTCACCCTCCAGATGAAGGATGTTCCCATTCCGGATTTTTCGGACGTCGGCACGGAGAACTACTATCACCTGACTATCGAAGGCGCGCGCAGTTGTCCGTTTCAATGCAGCTTCTGCTCAGAGACGATTCAATGGGGCGACTATCGCAAGCGGCCGATGCAGGCTTTTGCGGACCAGGTCAGCGACCTTGCGAAGCGCTACAACAATAATTCCTTTTTCATGGGCGACTCGTTGATGAACCCTTACATCAACCAGTTCGCCGGACAGCTTCTCGAACGGAAAGCAAACATTCTTTACGACGGTTACCTTCGTGCTGATAAGCCTGTGGCCAACAGATCTTTTGTGAAGATGTGGGCCGACTCTGGTTGCTATCGCGTGCGGTTGGGTATCGAGAGTGCCGCCGCCCGCGTGTTGGATTCGATGGACAAGATGACTACGCCGAAGGTCATCTCAGACGTTCTGAAGACACTGGCTAACGCCGGCATTCGCACCACTACTTACTGGATAACGGGCTTCTCCGGGGAGACCGAAGAGGACTTTCGGGAAACGTGCGAGTTCATTCGCGAACATCATCGATACATCTACGAGCTCGAAGCCCACGCCTATTACTACTATCCATACGGCCAGATTGGATCGAGATTGCACGAGTGCAGTTCGCTCTATCCCGACGAAGTAACGGACATCATCAAGTTCAAAGTGTGGGAGATCAAAGACGCAAACCCGCCGCGCGTGGAGCGTTTCGATCGATTGCGACGAGTTTCCGCGCTCGCGTCGGAGCTGGGTCTGCCGAATATCTACACGATGGCCGAACGTTTTGCCGCAGAAGAACGCTGGCACCGGCTGCACCCGCTCGCGCTCGAAGTGTACGAAGGAACGCGACTGCACCGGGAACTGCCTGCGCTGCCGGACGAGGAAATTCCGGTCTACGATCCGTTGCGTTGGCGCGGCGATGTTGCGGCCGGGGATTCAGTCTTGTGTTATCAGGTCTCGGTTGCCGATACGCTCAACAAAGAGGTGTTAAAAGCGGCAGCAAACGAGGTCGTCAGTCACAACGAAGTGTTACAGCTCAGTTTGGAAAACGGGCGCTACGTCGCTGCGCGAGTTGAGGCGGCGCCACCGGTTACTTACCTCCATGCTGAAGACACTGAAGAGATGGCGCATCACGCCATCGAGCGGATAGCGTCAGTTATTGAGCCCCGGGCCGGCCACTCGTTCCGTGTGCTGGCGGTGTGTGGGAAAGAGAAGTCTGAGTTGTTCCTGCTCGCCCACCGGGCAGTTGTCGATGGACCGGGCCTGGCGCTTTTGTGCGAAGACCTGTTTCGAGCGTATCAACAGCTCTTGAACAAGCGAGAAGTTTCTCTGTGTCCGGTTGATAAAACATATTCGCAGCTCATGCAGGAGCTGGTCCAGCAACAGGTGGAACCGTTTTCATCGAATGGCCATCGTTCCTCGAACAGCGTGGCTTGGGAATCCCAAACCATCACTCTCGATAATCACCTTCTGAACAGGTTGCATCCCGAGGAGTTGGCAGGCTCTGACTTAACGCCGGTTGAAGTAATGACGATGAGTGTGTTGCGGACTTTGTCCAGTACCGATCATCGGTTGGCTGTCACCGCTGATTACCGGTCGCAGGATCCGCTGCTGGAACGTACGGTAGGAGTTTTGACAAGAAGCTATGAGTTGCCAGCGGTGACGGTCGACACCGGAGATGTTTTCACAGCAGCGGCATGGCTGCGAGACAGTTTGAAAGAATCCGTCTCACGCACAGAAAGCAAAGGCGTGTTATTGAACCTGGAATACTTCATTTCCGAACCATGGATGGGCGGCGACCAGTGGACCCCGCGTGGATTTCTAAATCCGACCGGTAAGTTCAATGGAGATTTGGAGGTGACACCGTTGATTTCTCGCGGCGACCTCACTATCACCTTCAAATATAGAAACAGCGCAAATATGGATCGTGTGGTGGCGAGTCTCAAAGAACGACTGCCGGTCGAGCTCGACTCGGTCCTTAATGATTGCGGGCGCTATACGGCAGCGAAGAAGTTCTGGTTGAGCGAATACGAAAAGAATGTCCCGAAGGCCAATATCGATGTCGTCGAAGAGTTCTCTGAAGGTTGGACCACGACGCCGGTCTGGATCGAGCGGGCCGATGTTTCTGGTTTGGACGCCAACGCGGCACTCCTGAGTTCGTTAGCCATCGTGCTGACGCGCTTGAGCGGTAGAGACGAGGCCGTTGTACTTACCTCGATTGCGGAAAACGTCTTCCCGTTGAAGCTGAAGGGCGCGTGGGACTCGACGTTTAGCTCCTTCGCATGGAACGTCAACGATAAACTGTCGCAGTCGCTGCGGAACGGAAGTTATGCGCTCAAAGTTCTCAACCACTACTGGACGCCCGCGCAAGACACAATGCGTTCGCCGGTCTTTGATGTAGCCCTGGTCCGAACTGACGCGAACAAGCAGCATAACCTCATGGACAAACTGCAGGCAGATTTCCCTGCGATGGCAGAGACCCTGAAGCTGGTCCTCGAGATCGTCGACGACGCAGGTCAGTTGAGTTTTCAGCTTAACTACCGGCAGCTTCCGGAGTCGTTGATCGTGAAGATGAGTCTCTACATACGAACGATCCTGTCGCTCGTCGGCTCGGATCCCAACGTGCGCCTGGCAGACATGACGTTTGATCAGGAGCAGGCGAGTTCGGTGGCCCCCGAAATTCTAGCGCAGGACGTTTTCAGTTTTAGCGCAATGTCTTGAAGCGCAAACGCCGAAAGCGTTCGCTAGTTTTCAGCCCAGGGTTCGAGGAACGAGAACCCTGGGTAAGATTCGCATAGATGGACCACAACCCTGAAAGGGTTCGCCAACCAACAAACCCTTTCAGGGTTAGAACAAATGGTTATTGGTTAACCCATGGTTCTCGTTCCTCGAACCCTGGGCTGAAATTAGCGAACGCCTTCGGCGTACTCATCCATAAGCAGCGTACTCATCCAAATTTCTCCCGAATCGTTCAGTTTCATAACAAAGAGGGTGGGAAGATGAAGTTCTATCGACGATTGTCTGGTTTTGTAATCCTGAGTCTGGCGTTTCCGCTTTTTTCTCCCGCACTGCACGCCGACGAAGGCATGTACCCCTTCGATAACATCCCGCGCGCGGAGATCAAGAGCCGCTACGGCTTCAATGTTAGTGACGCCTGGCTAAAGAAAATACAAATGGCCGCGGTGCGTTTCGGAAACGGAGGCTCCGGCTCGTTTGTCTCGCCAGAAGGGCTGCTACTCACGAATTATCACGTCGCCCTGGACATCCTTCAGAAGCTGAGCACGAAAGACAAGAACTACGTGAGAGATGGTTTCCAGGCAGCGACGCGTGCAGATGCGCTGAAGGCCGAAGGCATCGAGTTGAATGTGCTCGTAAGTATCGAAGACGTCACGACGCATGTAGAAGATGCTTTGAAGGACAAGACAGGCGATGTGAATGCGGCGCGTCAAGCGGTGCTTAATCAACTGAAAGAAGAACGTTCCAAGGCAACGGGAATGCGCGCCGATACGGTCGCCTTTTACGGAGGCGCTCAATATCAAATCTATTTGTACAAGCGTTACACGGACGTGCGTTTGGAATTTGCCCCGGAGTATGCGGTCGCGCTCTTCGGTGGTGATACAGACAATTTCAAATATCCGCGGCACGGGCTTGATATGGCGTTCTTCCGCGTCTATGAAAACAACGCGCCGATCAAGTCTGAGAATTATCTTTCTTTCTCCACCGCCGGAGCGAAGGAGAACGATCTGCTGTTCGTCGCCGGTCATCCCGTTCAAAGCTCGCGCCTCAGCATCGCGCCACACTTGAAATATATGCGCGACGGCACGTATCCGCTGTTCATAGACAGATTGAAACGCATTCAAGCGGTCCTGCAAAAATACAGCGCCCTCGGGCCGGAGCAGGCGCGCAGCGTTACCAACGATCTGTTTGCGGTCGAGAATGGGTTGAAAGCGTTTGCCGGCCAGCTCAAGGCGCTGCAACGCGACTCTTTGATCGAGAACCGACTCAAGGAAGAGCAAAGCCTGCGGCGAGCGTTGGCCGCAGACCCGGCGCGAGCGAAGGAATACGACGAGGCTTACGATGCGATTGCCACGGCCTATAAAAACCTGGCGAGCTACGAAGGCCTGTACTACTCACTGGATTCCGGAGCAGGTTTCGACACGTCGCTATTCATACCAGCGCGCATCATCGCGCGTATGGCTATCGAAGATACCAAGCCGAACGAAGCGCGCTTCCCGGCGTACACCGAAAGCCGGCGGCCCGGACTCTTACAAGCCCTTTACTCACCGCCGGGCGAGATCGATAAGGCTCTGGAAAAAGCCAAGCTGGCCAATTCGCTGGCCCTCGTGCGCGATCAATTAGGTAGCGACAGTGCACTCGCGAAAAAGATCCTGAACGGCAAGACACCTGAAGCACGCGCCGCGGAGTTGATTGACGGAACTCGCCTGGGAGATGTGGAGTTTCGTAAAGAACTTGTCGCCGGTGGTCTGGCGGCGGTGGAGAAATCGACCGATCCCCTGGTCGCGCTGGCGTATGCAATCGAACCCGAGACACGTGCTATCCGCAAGCGCTATGAGACTGAAGTCTCCGCTGTCCAAAACGCAGCCTATGCAAAACTCGCTCGTCTCTCGAGAGTGGGGCGCGGATCGCTGGCATATCCGGACGCGAACTATACGTTGCGTCTCACCTATGGCGTGATGCGGGGCTACGCGGATGTGCCGCCCTATACAGACTTCGGCGGCTTGTTTGCGAGTGCGCAACAGCATCAGAATCAGGAGCCATATCAACTGCCCGCGAATTGGCTGGGGAAGAAAACAAGTCTCAACCTGCGCACGCCGCTGAATTTCGTCACCACTCACGACGCCGCTATCGGTAGCAGCGGCTCACCAGTCCTCAACCGTAACGCTGAAGTCGTCGGACTGCTCTTCGATCTCAACGAACAATCGTTGAGTAACAAGTTCAGCTACGACGAAACCCAGGCGCGCTCGATCTGTCTCGACGCGCGCGCAATCATCGAATCGCTCGACAAAGTCTACGCTTCCAAAGACATCGTCGCCGAGTTGCTGAAAAAATAATCATGGACAACTCAAACTCAGAGGTCATCTTCTTTGACGCGAAGCTCAAAGAAGAAAGAGAGTACTGGCTGCAACGCCTGGATTTCGAGTTAGTCACATCGAGTCCGCTCCCGGATTATCCCCGGCCGTTCGACAGCGACCCGGCTTATGCGGAGCTGCAAAGCGTTGTACCTGATAGCACTGCGCGTAAGTTGCAGTCCCTGGTTGGCTCGTCGTCGTTTCTGCTCTATACGGCGCTTGCCGCCGCGTTGAAAGTTTGCCTGCACAAGTACACGGGCCACAATACGGTGCTGTTGGGCGTCCCGGCGCTGAAAGACTTGAACCGGCGTAACGCGTTCGTCCTCGTCGATCAGCTCGAGCCGTCGCAAACCTTTCAGCAACTGTTGCTGGGTGTTCGTGAAAACCTGCTCGCCGGATATTCACGGCAACGATACCCGCTCAACCGGCTAGTCAAAGACCTGCGTCTTGATGGAGTCAAACACAAGTGCGCGTTGTTTGACGTCGCGCTCCGTTTTGAAGAACTTCACACTGAGCTGCCCGAAGTAGAAGCGGATATCGTCCTGAACTTTCGTCGTTCAGGCGCTGAGTTGGAGTGCGGCGTGACGTTCAATCAGAACGTCTACGCGCGCGAAACAATCCAGCGTTTTGTGGACCATTATTTCAATGCGTTAGAGCAGGGTGTGGCAGCGCCTGCGAAACAGATCAGCGAGATCTCGCTGATGAGTGCGGCCGAGCGCGAACAGGTTCTGGTTGAGTGGAATGAAACAACGCGTGTGTTTCCGGAAGGATGTCTGCACCAGTTATTCCAGGAGCAGGGTGCTCGCACACCGGAGGCCGTCGCCGTCACCTTCGAAGGCGAAAAGCTTACCTACAACGAACTGAATCAAAAGGCCAACCAGCTCGCGCGAGAGCTGCAAGCACTCGGCGTGGGACTGGAGCATAAGGTTTGCATCTGCATGGAGCGCTCGCTCGAGATGGTGATCTCGATCATCGGCGTGCTCAAGGCCGGTGGCGCTTACGTCCCACTCGATCCGGAGTATCCGCGAGACCGGATTGCTTCCGTGTTCGACGACACCCAAGCGTCCGTTCTGCTCACGCAATCTGACGTGAGCCACGGCTTGCCGCCTTTCAACGGCGAGGTCGTTTGCGTCGATACCGACTGGCGGAGGATTGCACTTCAAAAAACGACCAATGCCGCGAGTGAAGTGATGCCCGATAACCTCGCTTACATCATCTACACATCCGGATCTACGGGTCGGGCGAAGGGTGTCATGATTTCTCACCGGTCCATTCGCAACCGCCTCCTGTGGATGCAGGACGCTCATCAATTCAGTCCCGAAGACAGGTTCCTGCAAAAGACGCCTTTCACGTTTGATGCCTCGATCTGGGAGTTTTTCGTGCCGTTCATGATAGGCGCGCGACTCACCATGGCGCGCCCGGGCGGACAACGTGAAGCCGGCTATCTCGTGGAGACGATCAACGCCGAACAGATCACTGTTCTCCAGCTCGTACCGACGATGCTGCAGGTGTTTCTCGATGAGCCGGGAGCGGAAAACTGTCAAAGCCTGCAACACATGTTTTGTGGCGGTGAAGCCTTGTCGACCGCATTGCAGGAGCGGTTTTACTCGACCATGAATGGCCGGCTGCACAACCTTTATGGACCAACTGAGATTTCGATCGACGCCAGCTCATGGGACTGCGCCAAGGATGACAGGCGCCGCAGCGTACCGATTGGCAGGCCCATTTCCAACATGAAACTGTATGTGCTTGACGAGCAAATGCAGCCGGCGCCGGTTGGGATTGTCGGAGAGTTATACATCGGCGGAGTTGGTCTCGGACGTGGATACTGGAACCGGCCCGAACTTACGGCGGAGAGATTTGTCCCGCATCCGTTTAGCGAGAGCGGCGGAGAGCGATTGTACCGGAGCGGCGATCTCGCCCTCTGCCATCCTGACAAGAGTGTTGAATATATCGGCAGACGCGATTACCAGGTAAAAATTCATGGCTTCCGTATCGAGCTTGGCGAGATCGAGCTCGCCCTCGTCGCTCACACGGACGTTAATGAAGCAGTGGTACTGGCCAGAGAGGACGATCGAGGCGTCAAACATTTAATTGCCTACATCGTTGGACCAGAAGGAACGGATCTCTCGGCGATTACGCTGCGCAACTACTTACGAACAAAGCTTCCGGATTACATGCTCCCGTCGAATTTTGTAATGCTGGAGAGATTGCCATTGACTACCAGCGGCAAGCTCAATCGCAGCGCTCTGCCGGCCCCCGATCACGAGCGGCCGGAATTGGACAACATGTTTGTAGCGCCGCGCACGGCGGTCGAGGAGCTACTGGCAGACATCTGGTCGCAGGTGCTGGGAGTCGAGCGTCTCGGAGTCAACGACAATTTCTTTGACCTGGGCGGACACTCCTTACTGGCTACGCAGATTGTTTCGCGGACGCGCCAGACGTTCCACGTCGAAATGCCTTTGCGCGTGCTGTTCGAGTCGCCCACGATAGCGGGCCTGGCCCGTAACGTTGAGGCAGCGAAGATGGGAAACTGGGACCATGAGATCCCACCTGTAACGCGCGCTCCGCGTGATCAAGCGTTGCCGCTCTCGTTTACCCAACGGCGGATCTGGTTGCAGGATCAAATGAATGCCGGACGCAACTTTTACAACCTGGTAACCGGCTTCAGGGTCAGTGGATCGCTCGATGTCAGTGCCATGGAGAAGACCATCACTGAAATCGTGCGTCGCCATGAAGTCTTACGGACCACCTTCAGGACAGTTAACGACGAGCTGGTACAGGTGATCTCACCGCCGCAACCGGTGCCACTGCCTGTTTCCGATCTGACTCTTCTCAACGAGCAGGAGCAGGAAGAGGAAATAACAAACAAGGTGCTCGAGGAATCACAAAAGCGGTTTGATCTCTCGCATGGTCCATTGTTGCGTTGCCGCTTATTGCGCCTGGGAGCGAATGAGCACGTCCTGCTCTATTCCGTGCATCATGTCGTCAGCGATGGGTGGACCCTGGGACGATTGGTTGAAGAAGTGGCGGCCTTATATGAGGCGTTCAGTAAACAGGAGCCCTCGCCACTTCCCGAGCTTGCGGTGCAGTATGCGGACTTCGCTGTCTGGCAGCGCAACTGGCTGACCGGAAAAGTGCTCGACGAACAGGTGGCCTATTGGAGAGAGCAACTGGCAGGCAGCTCGCCGGCGCTCCATCTTCCGACCGATTACCCGCGGCCGGCCGAACACAGCTATCGCGGAGTGTTGCAGCCCTTTCATGTTCCTGAAGGCCTCACTACCGATCTAAAGAAGCTCTGCAAACAGGAAGGCGTAACGATGTTCATGTTGCTGATGGCGGCATGGCAAACGTTGCTGCATCGTTACACATGGCAGGACGATATCCTGGTCGGATCGTTCATCGCCAACCGGCGTCACGCAGAGTTTGAGCCTCTCATCGGCTGCATGATCAATACCCTTATCTTTCGCGGCAACCTGTCGGGCAATCCGCTCTTCACTGAGTTTCTGCACCAGATGCGCAGCGTGGCGTTCGAAGCGTATGCGCACCAGGATGTTCCCTTCGACGTATTGGTTGAAACTCTGCAACCCGAGCGGCGATCGAACTACACGCCATTCTTCCAGACCACGTTTGTCTTGCAGAATCAACCGATGAAGCCGCTGGAGCTGTCCAATGTCACGTTTACGCCATTGCAGACCGACAAAATGCCGATCCACTTCGATCTAATGCTCAACCTGATAGAAACGAAGGGTGAGATCAAAGGGACTCTGGCTTACAACATAGACATTTTCAGGGAAGAAACAGTGGCCGATATGGTGCTGAGCTACAGGCGGCTGCTCGAGGAGATAGTGGCGCAGCCGAACCGCCATTTGCTCGACTTCCCGATCAGCGACACCACTCAATCATTCAGTGTCGCCTCTCAGCCAACCACCGTCCCATCACGGGATCAATTCGTTATCTAGAGATCAAGAAGGAAACCGTCATGAGTGAACCAAAACTGAAGAGACAGTTGCTTGACAGCCGCCTGAAAGAACAAAAAGACTTTTGGGTTAAAAAGCTATCGGTCGACATTGGCCCATCCGGACTGATGTTGGACCATGACCGGCCGGCCGGCTTTCTCCCCGACAAAGACCACGCCGAACTATCACTCCGGCCCGAGTCGCAGCAGAAACTCACGTCTCTGACACGAAATTCTCCGTTTCTTATTTACGCTACTCTGATGGCCGCCCTGAAGGTCTGTCTCTATAAGTACACGGGCAGCACTACGATCGTCGTCGGTAGTCCGGCTTTGCCGGGAACTGATAAGGATTGGCCGAGGCAAAATGTTCTGGCCATTGTGGACGAAATCGACGAGCACGAGTCGTTTCGTGAGTTTCTCTTTAAGGTACGTGAGAACCTGGAACAGTCCTTTGACCGCCAGGACTATCAATATGAGCGTTTGCTCACCGATCTGAACCGGAAGACTCAGCCTGACAGATGCGAGTTGTTCGATGTCGCCCTCGTCTTGAAAGACTTCACCCTCGAGCTGCCGGACATTAAAAACGATTTAACTTTGAAGTTCGTCAATAGCGGTGAAAGTGTTGCCGGCGAAATTATCTACAACAGCAGCCTGTTTGAACGGAGCAGCATCGAGCGGTTTGTCACACATTTTCTCAATGTGACGGAAGCCGCCCTGAAAGATCTAAACACCGCGATTTGTGATCTGCCGCTCTTAACGGAAACGGAGCAGCGCCGGCTTGTGACCGAGTTAAACGACCCGGCCGTTCCGTATCCGCGCGATCTCTGCCTGCAACAAATCTTCGAGACCGTAGTTCACAACGCACCTCAGAAAACTGCGCTTGTGTCTGGCAATGTTTCTATCACCTATGTGGAGCTGAACCGCCGAGCGAATCAACTAGCGCATTACCTGCGCGCGCGAGGTGTGAGACCAGAAGTAAAGGTGGGAGTGTGTTTGGAGCGGAGCGTGGAAGCGATCGTCGCCTTGCTGGGGATCGTGAAAGCCGGAGGCGTGTACGTGCCGCTGGAACCGAGTTATCCGCTGGAGCGCTTATTGTCTTTAATCGCAGACACGCAAGTGTCAATGGTGGTAACGACGGAAGAGTTTGTCCAGGCGCTGCCGGCAAACCTGGAGCGGATAATTTGTCTGGACGGAGATGCTGCTGAAATCGGGAGTCAGAGTGAAGCAACGCCGGAGGTGGAGACGAGTGCGCTGAATCTCGCCTGCATCATGTACACGTCCGGTTCGACTGGAACACCGAAAGGAGCAGGTATCACGCATCGCGGCGTGGTGCGCCTCGTACAGGAAACGAACTATGCGGATCTTACTGGCGCAGTAATGCTGCAGTTTGCGCCGCTCAGTATCGATGCCTCGACGTTTGAGATCTGGGGCAGTCTGCTGAACGGCGGGAAGCTGGTGTTGGCGGGCCGCGGGACGCAGACACGCGCCGCGCTGGGCGAGGTGATAGCGAGCCACGGCGTGACGACGATGTCGCTGTCGGCAGGCTTGTTCCATCAGGTGATCGAAGAAGGTGCAGCGGAGTTGCGCGGTGTACGACAGTTATTGGCTGGTGGCGACAAATTAACAGCGCGGCACGTACGGAAGGCGCTGGCCCAGTTGCCGGAGACGCGCTTGATCGATGGCTATGGACCAACGGAAACGACGACGTTTGCGTGCACTGAAACATTGAGCGAAAGCAGCGTCGTAAATGAGCGAGTGTTAATCGGGCGGCCCATCGCGAACACGACAGTGCACATTCTGGATGGGCAAATGCGCGCCGTGCCGGTCGGCGTGCGAGGTGAGATCTATATCGGTGGTGATGGATTGGCCCGCGGGTATGTGGGCCGCGCGGACCAAACGGCGGAACGGTTCGTGCCGGACCCGTACAGCACGGTCGGCGGCGAGCGGTTGTTTGCGAGCGGAGATATTGGGCGCTATCGACCAGATGGACGTATCGAGTTTCTGGGCCGGCGCGACGGACAGGTAAGAATACGCGGCTTCAGGATCGAGCTAGGCGAGATCGAAACACTGCTCAGGCAGTACTCCGGAGTCGCGGACGCCGTAGTAATAACTCGACCAAACGCTCTCGGCGACGAAACACTGATTGCTTACATCGTGAAAGAGAAGAACGCCGTCTTCAACGATAAGCAATTACAAAACTATCTCGAGCAGCGACTACCGGCTCACATGAGGCCGTCGCTGTTCGTAACACTCGAGAGGTTACCGCTCACTCCAAAGGGCAAGGTTGATCATGCCGCCCTTCCGGCGCCCGGAAAGGCGAAACCTGCTTTCGATGACGAGTTCGTTCCGCCGAGAACTACCGTCGAGAAACTCCTGGCCGAAATCTGGTGTGAGTTGCTCGGCGTTGATGAGGTCGGCATTCATGACAATTTCTTCAACCTCGGCGGACACTCGCTGATTGCTATCAAAGTAGCGACACGCATTCGTGAGGCCTTTCATCAGGACATCAATTTGGGAGCCATGTTCGAAACTCCCACGGTAGCGGCCCTCGCGGAGATGATCGAAGAAGGCCAGAGGAATCCGAAGCAAGCCACCGATTTTGAGATCGAAAGAGTGCCGCGCGGGAATGGCGACATGGCCCAGATCCTTGCCGAGCTGGCTAACCTCTCGGAACAGGAAGCCGAGGCGCAACTCCGGAATGAGACCGGCGCCACTGTCAACGAAGGAATGTAACGACGGCGTTGGTGCGTCTCACCTTCTAAAAACGAAAGGACATACTTAATGAATCAATTGGATTGCATCATCATTGGTTACAACGATGTATCGTTTAACAGCCTCGCCGATAAGCACAGGCCATTCAAGGAATACAATGGCACTTATGGTGAGTTGAAGACTAATTCAGTTCTGGTCAACGGGCAGCGGAAGACTTACATGGAATTGCTCAATCATGTAATCACTGACATTCACGGAACTGATCCCAATCTGAGTGCTTTTGAGGTGCCGAATCTGGGGGCAGTCTATCTCACCAGTTTTCTGCGCAGCCGAAACTTCTCGGTCGAGTTGATCAATTTTTATAACTTCGAAAAAGATCGCCTCGCCGACCTGCTCATGGAATCGCCGCGCGCGGTCGCTATCACTACCACTTACTACGTCGAAGAGGAGCCGATCAAAGAGATTATAGAATTCGTGCGGCAAAGGGCGCCCCAGACACGTATCATTTTAGGTGGGCCATACATTCATAGTCTCTGCGCCGACAACCGGCCGGCCACACAGAATGCCATTTTCAAGTCTATGGGAGCGGACGTCCACATCGCCGATTCTCAAGGTGAGGCCACGCTTGCAAAGGTGCTCGAGTGTCTGCGGACTGGAAGCGACGCGCGGATGGTATTCGTGCCTAACCTCATTTACCAGAAACGCGACTCTACCTGGGTCAGAACTCACCGCGTGGAAGAGCATAACAACCTGGACGAGAACGCCGTTAACTGGCGCTCATTCAACCCGGAGTTCTTCACTCCAACTTCTTATATGCGCACCGCGCGCAGTTGTCCCTTCGCTTGCTCATTCTGTAACTATCCCGCGATGTCGGGCGAACACACGATATCGAGTGTCGAGACAGTCCGCGATGAGTTGAGATACCTGGTCGACAATGGCTTGAAGTACATGATTTTTGTCGACGACACGTTCAACGTCCCACTCCCACGCTTCAAACAGCTTTGCCGGATGATGATCGAAGAGAAGTTTAATCTTCAGTGGGTCTCCTTCTTCCGCTGTTCAAATGCGGATGATGAGTGCTTCGACCTGATGAAGGAAAGTGGGTGTCTGGGAGTCTACTTAGGGATTGAATCCGGCGACCAGCAGATTTTGAACAACATGAACAAATTCGCCAACGTGCCGAGGTACATCGACGGCATCAGAAAGCTGAAAGAGAGGGGAATTCTCACTTTTGGATCATTTATCCTCGGATTTCCCGGCGAGACTCAGCAGTCGGTCATGAACACGATCGAATTTGTAGAAGCAACGTCGCCTACCTTCTTCAATGTTCAGTTGTACTTCCATGATCCAATGGCGCCCATTCACCAAAAGCGCGAAGAATATGGAATCCAGGGAAACTATTACAAGTGGCAACACAACACGATGTCCTGGCAGGAGGGATCCGAATGGGTGGAATACATGCTCAAGCGTGTGGATACATCCCTCCCGCTTACGCTGAACGGGTTCAGCATCTGGTCCATACCGTACCTTCTTCAGAATGGTTTCTCCGTCGAACAAATTACGAGTTTTGCACGAACCGCCAGGAAGATGTTGGTCAAGGGATTGAGCGATACGGAGCAGGATTATCTTGATGAAGATAAAGAAATGGCGGAGATATTTTCGACGTGGGATCCGCAGAGCCGGATAAGCAACCTGACTGAGGTTCCCTCACCAGCTTTCACCTAGATACACCCCGCTGAAATCTTCTCTGCGATCTCTGCGTACCTCTGTGTTCTCTGCGTTAAATGTTCGCACGTTCACAGTTACGCAGAGATCACAGAGGTACGCAGAGATCGCAGAGAAGAACCCGGCTCAGCAAATTAATACCAGGAGAAGCCAAGAATGATGACTAATGATATTTCCGAGCTTATTGCCGGATTGTCTTCTGAAAAGCGTGCCTTACTCGAACTGCGTTTAAAGAACAGCGGATCTGCCAGAAACTCATTTCCCCTCTCGTTCGCACAGGAGAGATTATGGTCCATCGAACAACTGGACTTCGACAAGTCGCTCTATAACACGCCGTATGCCCTGCTCCTCCGAGGGCCTCTCGATGTTTCGGCATTAGAGAAGGCCCTCACCGAGGTAACGCGGCGTCACGAGATACTGCGAACCGTCTTTCAGACGATCAATGGCGAGCCGCGACAGGTCATCAACCCACCAGTGGCCCAGATCCTTCCCATCACCGATTTCCAGACGTTGCCTCAGGAAGAGCGTATGCCGGCCGTGCTCCGGGTCGTAGTTGAAGAGGCACGCATACCATTCGATCTGGCCGAAGGCCCTCTCACTCGCACGCGCCTGCTGCGATTAAGCGACGACGAACATGTGGTCGTGCGCACTGAGCATCACATGATCACTGATGCTTCGTCGCAGGAAATTTTCATGGGGGAAGTCACCGCCCTCTACACCGGTTATGTCGACGGCAATCATTTCCAGCTTCCGGAACTCTCGCTTCAGTATGCGGACTACGCAGTGTGGCAACGAAAATGGTTGCAGGGCGAAAAGCTCGACAAACAGATCGAATACTGGAAGAGCAAACTCGGCGGAAATCTGCCGGTACTGAATCTGCCCGCCGACCGGCCGCGCCCGGCCATCCAGAGCTTCAAGGGAGCTATCGAAGTGGCAGTGGTGCCCGCGCGCGTGGGCACGGCTCTGGCCGAGTTGGGTCGTCGCGAAGGAGTCAGCTCCTTCATCCTGCTGCTGGCTGCGTTTCAAACTCTCCTGCACCGTTACACTGGTGAAAACGACATCATTGTGGGTACGCCGATACTCAACCGCAGCCGCGTTGAGCTCGAATCAGTGATTGGCTTTTTTGGCAATACGCTCGCGCTGCGTACGGACCTTTCCGGCAATCCCACGTTTCTCGAGCTGTTGAAACGCGTGCGAGAGGTTGCCCTGGGCGCATACGCGAACCAGGACGTGCCGTTCGACAAGATTGTGCGAATGGTCCAACCAGAGCGCAGCTTGAGTCACACCGCCGTAGTTCAAGCGATGTTCACTCTACACAACGATTCGCAGGCCTCACAGCAGGTCGGTGAATTGGCGTGGAGTCCCATCAGCATCGACACCGGCATCTCGCGCTTCGATTTGAATCTGACGATGGAGCCTTCACCGACGGGCCTCGGCATCACGTTGCAGTATTCAAAAGATCTCTTCAATGCCGAAACGATCCGTCGCATGCTGGTCCACTTCGAGAATTTACTCGAAGGCATCGCGCACGCGCCCGAGCTGCCGATCTCCGAGTTTCCCCTCCTGCCGGAATCAGAGAAGCAACAAATCCTGGTCCAATGGAACGATACCCAGCGGGATTACCCGCTCGACAAACCCCTGCATGAATTTTTCGAGGAACAGGTGCGGCTTCATCCCGACGCCATCGCCGTCTCCAGCGACCAGGAGTCGGTGACTTATGACGAGTTGAATAAGCGAGCGAACAGGCTGGGTCATCACCTGCGTGGGCTGGGAGTGGGATTAGAAACGTTGGTGGGTGTCTGCCTGCCGCGCTCGGTGGACCTGATCGTGGGATTGCTGGGGATCATGAAAGCAGGCGGGACTTACGTGCCGCTCGATCCGAGCTACCCGCTGCAGCATTTGGCAATGACGCTGGCGGAAGCTCAAGTGGGAGTGCTTTTGACGACGGAAGACCTGGAAGAAAGATTACCCGCAGGCCAGGCTCAAGTGATCCTGCTGGACGCAGACTTGGACATGATCGCGCTGCAGCCGGAGACGAATGTCGAAAGCGGCGTGAGTGGTGAGCATCTCGTTTACGTGATCTACACCTCAGGCTCAACCGGCAAACCCAAAGGGGTCATGATCACGCATCGCAATGTGAATAACTATTTGCTGTGGTGCCTGGAAGCTATAGACATGGAGGCCGGTAAAGGCGCGCCGGTGCAATCTTCGATCGCCTTCGATCTACCGGTCACATCCCTGTATCCACCATTGATGACTGGGCGGACAGTGGTGCTGGTGCCGGAAGAGGAAGGCTTTGCCGGGTTGGCCCAAACACTGCTGAACGGAGGCGGCGGCTACAGTGTGGTGAAGATCACGCCGGCCCACCTGGATTTGCTGCGGCATGAATTGGATCCCGAGCAAATGGCGGGACTCACGAAAGCTTTCGTGATCGGTGGCGAAATGTTGATGTGGCAGAGCCTGGCTCCGTGGCTGGAACATGCGCCGGAGACGCGCATGATCAATGAATACGGACCGACTGAGGCCGCAGTGGGCTGTTGTATTAACGAAGTCGGAGAAGTGTTGAGCCAGAGTGGCGGAGTGCCGATCGGGAGACCACTCTCCAACACGCAGCTCTACATCCTGGACCAGCAGAAACGACCGGTGCCGATTGGGGTGCGAGGCCACTTGCACATCGCCGGGTTTGGCGTTGGCCGCGGGTATCTAAATCAGCCGATGCTGACGGCGGAGAAGTTCATTCCGGATCCTTTTAGTAGTGAAGCGGGCGCCAGGATGTACATGAGCGGCGACCTTGCGCGTTTCCTGCCTGATGGTCAGATCGAGTTTCTGGGACGAGGTGACGAGCAGATCAAGTTGCGCGGCTTCCGCATTGAGCTGGGCGATATTGAAACGGCATTGCTGCAGCATTCGTCAGTGGCCGAGGTTGCCGTCATCCTCAGAGAAGACACACCGGGAGACAAGCGTCTCGTAGCTTACGTCGTTCCCAAACAAAGCGACGAAGCCCCGAGTACGAGCGAGTTGCGCGAGTACCTGCAGCACAAGCTGCCCGTTCACATGATCCCGGCAGCCTTCGTTTACCTGGAAACTCTGCCCCTGACCGCGAATGGAAAGCTTAATCGTCGCGCCTTGCCTGAGCCGGGTAGTGATCGGCCTGACCTGGAGCCTTCGTTTATCGCACCACGTACGCGCACCGAGCAGGTACTGGCTGACATCTGGTCGGAAGTTTTGCGAGTGGAACGCATCGGGATCCATGACGATTTCTTTGAGCTGGGCGGTGATTCCATTCTGGGCATTCAGGTGATATCGAGAGCAAACCAGGAAGGACTAAACCTCCGGCCCAGGCACTTGTTCCAACATCACACTGTGGCTCAGCTCGCAGTGATCGCGGAAAACTCACCGCGGATCGAAGCCGAACAAGAAAGAATCACTGGTCCAGTCGAGCTGACTCCGATCCAGCACTGGTTCTTCGCACAGAATTTCGCTGAGCCGCAGCACTACAACCAGTCCGTCATGCTCGAGGTCGAAGAGCATCTGAATGCGTCGCTGCTGGCGGAGGTCGTTCCGGCGCTGCTCGAGCAGCATGATGCTCTGCGACTGCGATTCATCCGAAACGGGGAATCCTGGGAGCAGTTTATTGAAACTGTCGACACAACCGGCGAGGTCTTCACGGTTATCGACGTTCAGAACCTTGAACCCGAAGCACAAGTCCGGGCGATCGAAGAAAAAGCAGCCGCGATTCAGCGCAGTTTCGATTTAAGTCGCGGACCATTAATCAAGGTCGCGCTGTTCGAGACGGGAGCCGGGAAGACGAAGCGGTTGCTGATCGTGATTCACCATCTCGTTATCGACGGAGTGTCGTGGCGCATACTGCTCGAGGATTTGGAAAAGGCTTACCGCCAGGCACAACTCGACGAGCAAATCGATTTGGGACGCAAGACCACGTCGTATAAAGAATGGTCAGAGCAGTTGGGCCAGTACGCGCAAAAAATAACCGCTGGTCCAGAAGCAAACTATTGGCTGGAACAGGTGCGACAACAGGTCCGGCCGCTGCCTGTCGACAACAGCGCCGGCAAGAACCTCACTCGCGACGAGCGTAATGTGTCGAGTTTGCTCAGTCTCGAAGAGACGTACTCGTTATTGCATGAAGTGGGCCATGCCTATCACACGCAAATTAACGACGTGCTGCTGACTGCCCTGGTGCGCTCGCTCTCGAAATGGACCGGGGGAAGAAAGTTCCTGATCGATCTCGAAGGACACGGGCGCGAAGACATTGTCGAGAACGTAGACGTGTCGCGCACGGTCGGATGGTTCACCACTGTCTTTCCGGTGCTGCTCGAACAGGAGAGCCTCGCACATCCCGGCGAAACGTTGAAGCAAGTCAAAGAGCAACTGCGGGCCATTCCGGAACACGGCATCGGCTACGGGCTGCTGGCGTATCTCAGCGAAGACGAGGCGATCAGAAGAGAACTGCAGGAACGTCCGCGGCCACACATCACCTTCAACTACCTGGGCCAATTCGACGGTACGTTGAGTAAGACGAGCGGTTTCAGCCTCGCGCGCGAAAGCGTGGGAGCGATGCGCAGTCCGGATGCGGTGCGTCCGCACCTGCTCGACGTTTCCGTGAGCATCGTCGGAGAGAGACTGAAAGTCGATTGGATCTACAGCGACGGAGTATATCGTCCCGAAACGGTCGAGCGTCTGGCCCAATGGTTCAACGAAGCCCTGCGGGAGATCATCACCCACTGTATTTCCGCAGAACCGGGTTGGACTCCATCCGATTTCCCGCTCGCGACGTTGAGCGATGCGCAACTGCAGCGCGTTTTGCGCGGCCGCAGAGACGTCGAGGACATCTATGCGCTCTCGCCGATACAGGAAGGAATGCTCTTCCAAAGCGTGTATGAAGCGGGAACCGGAGTTTACGTGTCGCAGGTGACTTGTGAGTTGAAAGGCGAGCTCGACATTCCGGCTTTTGAACAGAGCTGGAGCCAGATCATTAACCGGCATCCGTCCCTGCGGACCGGCTTTGAATGGGATGGTCTCGATTCGCCCGTACAGATCGTCAATCGCAGCGTAGAAGTAAAGCTGGAACAAGTTGACTGGCGCGGGCTCGAGCCTGCCGCACAGCAGCACCTGCTGGAAGAGTATCTCCTGTCAATAAGAAAGACCGGGTTCCAGTTGAACCAGGCGCCCCTCATCAGGATCACGCTCTTCAACACCGGCGATAACGTTTACCGCTTCGCCTGGAATTGTCATCACTTACTGCTCGATGGCTGGTCAGTGCCGATCATCATCACGGAAGTGCTGACGGTTTACGACGCCCTCACGCACGGTAAGCAACCAGAGCTCGGAGAGGTTCAGAGTTACAGGAACTTCATCGAATGGGTCAGCCGCCAGGATGCGCAAAGCGCGGAAAACTACTGGCGCAATCTGTTCGAAGGCGTGAATTCGCCGACACGGATTTCAACCCGCAACAACTCCGACGATGCCCCGATCGGCGAATTTTGCGAGCAACAGGTCCTTCTCACCTTTGAAGAGACCGCTCAGTTGACTGGCGCTGCCCGGCGTCTTCACATCACGATGAATACACTCGTGCAGGGAGCCTGGGCACTGCTCCTGAGCCGCTTCAGCAACAAGGAAAAAGTGATCTATGGAACGACTTCTTCCGGACGCCCGGCGTCGCTGCCAGGCGTCGAAAAGATTGTCGGAAACTTCATCAACACGTTGCCGGCGTGCGTACACGTGCGCCGCGACGCGCGTGTGGGAGAATGGTTAACGGATCTCCAGGCGCAACAAGCCGAGCAGCGACAGTTTGAATACAGCACGCTCTCGCAGGTGCATGGCTGGACCGACATACCGCGCAGTATGCGGCTCTTCGACAGCATCCTCGTTTATGAGAATTATCCTTCCTATGAATCCGAGGGTGGACCAGGCAGAGAACTCGGTATCGGAGATGTTTATACCTACAACATAACTAATTATCCACTCACCATATCGGTCAAGGGCACCACGCGGTTGCTGCTGCGGGTATGGCATGACAACAACCAGCTCGACGATGAGACGACCGCACGCATCGTCAACCACTTCCGGCAGATCCTTCTTAACCTTGCCGCGGATACCGATCAGCGTGTCGACGAGGTGGAGCTGTACTCCATAGCAGACCTTCATCAACTGCTTGTCGAGTGGAATCAAACTCAGACGGCTTATCCTTCGGAAAGTTGTATCCAGGAGTTGTTTGAGATCCAGGCAGCACAACGCCCCAGTGAAGTAGCTCTTGTTGGCGACGAGGAATCTCTGACGTATGCGGAGCTGAACCGGCGAGCGAACCGGCTGGCGCATTATCTGCGGTCGCGGGGTGTGGGACCGGAAGTAAAGGTGGGAGTGTGTTTGGAGCGGAGCGTGGAAGCGATTGTGGCCGTGCTGGGGATCGTGAAAGCCGGAGGCGTGTACGTGCCGCTGGAGCCGAGCTATTCGCTGGAGCGCATGTTGTTTTTAGTCGAAGACGCGCAAGTGTCGATAGCGGTGACGACGGAAGAGTTTGTGCAGGCACTGCCGGCAACGATGGATCGCATAACTTGTCTGGACGGAGAAGCTGCCTTAATCGCGAGCCAGAGTGAAGCAACGCCGGAGGTGGAAACGAGTGCGCTGAATCTGGCCTACATCATGTACACGTCCGGTTCGACCGGAACGCCGAAAGGTGTCGGTGTGACGCATCGCGGGGTGCTGCGCCTCGTGCAGGAAACGAACTATGCGGAGCTGGCCGGCGAAGTAATGCTGCAGTTTGCGCCGCTGAGTTTCGATGCCTCGACGTTTGAGATCTGGGGCAGTTTATTGAATGGCGGGAAGCTGGTGTTGGCGGGACGCGGCAAACAGACGCTGGCCGAGCTCGGAGAGGTGATCACGAGCCAGGGCGTAACCACGATGTGGCTGACGGCGGGCCTGTTCCATCAGGTGATCGAAGAAGGCGCAGCAGGACTGAGCGGCCTGCGGCAGTTATTGGCCGGTGGCGACAAATTATCAGCACGGCACGTACGGCTGGCTTTGGAGCAGTTGCCGGAGACGCGCTTGATCGATGGTTATGGACCAACAGAAACGACGACGTTAGCGTGCACTGAAGCGGTGAGTGAAACTAGTGTAGTGGACGAGCGAGTGTCAATCGGACGGCCCATCGCGAACACGACAGTGTACATCCTGGATGGGCAAATGCGCACCGTACCGGTGGGAGCGCGAGGTGAGATCTATATCGGTGGAGATGGATTGGCGCGCGGGTATGTGGGCCGCGCGGAGCAAACGGCGGAACGGTTCGTGCCGGATCCGTACAGCACGGTAGGCGGCGAGCGGTTGTTTGCGAGCGGAGACATTGGGCGCTATCGGCCAGACGGGCGCATTGAGTTTCTGGGCCGGCGCGACGGAGAGGTAAGGATACGCGGCTTTCGCATCGAGCTTGGCGAGATCGAAACACTGCTCAGGCAGTGCCCGGGAGTCGCAGACGCCGTAGTCGTAGCTCGACCGAGTGCTCTCGGGGACGAAACACTGATTGCTTACATCGTGAAAGAAAAGAACGCCGGGTTTATAGATAAGCAATTACAAAACTATCTCGAGCAGCGACTACCGGCTTACATGAGGCCGTCGCATTTCGTAAGACTCGAGAAGTTCCCGCTCACTCCAACGGGTAAGGTTGATCATGCCGCCCTTCCGGAGCCCGGAAAGGTGAAACCTGCTCCAGATGACGAGTTCGTTCTGCCGAGAACTCCCGTGGAGAAACTCCTGGCCCAAATCTGGTGTGAGCTGCTCGGCGTCGATGAAGTCGGCGTGTATGACAATTTCTTCAACCTCGGCGGACATTCGCTGATTGCTATCAAAGTAGCGACGCGCGTTCGTGAAACGTTCAGCGTAGAGGTTCCACTGAGTGTTTTATTTGAAAATCCTACTCCCGCGCTCATGGCGAAACAGGTCGAAGCCGCCGTGCGACGCAGTGCCGGCTCACCCCCGCCTGCGTCTATCGAACCCGTTTCGCGCGATCAACAACTGCCCTTGTCGTTTGCTCAGCAACGTCTCTGGTTCCTCAACGAGTTGGAGCCGGGCAGTGCTTTTTACAACATCCCAGTGGTGTTGCGGTTGAGTGGCCCACTCAACGTGCCGGTACTGGAACAGACGCTCACCGAGGTTATTCGCCGTCACGAACTGTTGCGAACAACCTTTGTCACGTCTGCTGACGGCACTCCTTACCAGCAGATCAATGCAGCCGCTCCGTTTAAGTTGGCGATCGAAGATCTTTCGGGGTTAGAACCGGCAGAGCGGCAGGCAGAAGCCCAGCGCCGTGCTTCAGCGGAGGCGCAGAAACCTTTTGATCTCGCCTGGGGACCGTTGCTGCGCGTCAGCCTGTTGCGGCTTGCGGAGGAGGACCATGTCGCGATGGTTACCCTTCATCACATTATCTCGGACGCGTGGTCAACGGACGTCTTCGTAAGAGAAGTCGCAACGCTTTACGACACGTACAGCAAAGGAGACGAATCTCCGTTAGCGGAGTTGCCGGTGCAGTACGGCGACTTTGCAGTATGGCAGCGAGATTGGTTAAGCGGGGCCGTGCTGGAAGAGCAGTTAGGCTACTGGCGTGATCACCTCGGCGGCGAGCTGGCAGTTTTGAACCTGCCGACCGATCGTCCGCGCCCACCAGTCCAGAGTTACCGTGGAGCACATCAGACGTTGATGCTCTCTGCCGAGCTGCGCGCGAGGGTGAAAGAGTTATGCCGCAGCGAGGGAGTCACTTTCTACATGGCGCTATTGGCCGCGTTTCAAGTGCTGCTCCATCGCTACACCCGGCAGAACGACATTGTCGTCGGCACTCCAATCGCAGGCCGCAACCGTGCAGAGACAGAAGGACTCATTGGGTTTTTCGTCAATACGCTCGTGATGAGGACGGATCTCTCGGGCGAGCCGAGCTTTAAAGAAGTCCTGCGTCGGGTGCGGGAAGTTTCGCTCGGAGCGTACGCGCACCAGGATCTGCCGTTTGAGAAACTCGTGGAAGAACTCCAGCCCGAGCGCGATCTCAGCCGCCATCCGCTCTTCCAGGTGATGTTTGAAACGCCGAACCCGCCGAGTGAGGGGATGCAGTTGTCGAAACTCCAGATGGAGTCGATCATCGTCGACGACGCCACCGCCAAGTTTGATTTGACGATGCTCGTGGCGGAACACGGCGACGGCATGTCGGTGCGGCTCGATTACTGTATCGACTTGTTTGAAGCTGCGACGATTACGCGCCTCGGGCAGCACTTCGAAAACCTGTTGACGGGACTGCTTGCCGATCCGTCGCGTGCCGTCGGAGACGTTCCGTTACTGACGGAAGACGAACGAGAACAGCTTCTCGGAGAGTCGAATGAGACGACGCAGCAGTTTCCGCACGAGCTGTGCTTCCATCAACTCTTCGCGGCGCAGGCCGAACGTTCTCCGGAAGCGACAGCCGCATCTTTCGCGGGCCGCAGTTGGACCTATCGCGAGTTGGACCAGCGCACGAACCAGTTGGCGCGTTGTTTACAGGAAAACGGGTTAAGAACGGAGCAGCGCGTAGGGGTCTACATGGAACGTGGCCTCGAACTGCTGGAGAGCATGATCGCGATCTTCAAAGCAGGCGGCGTGTACGTTCCGCTCGATCCTCTCTATCCGAAAGACAGACTCGCGTTCCTATTGTCTGATGCTGAAATCTCGGTGTTGTTAACACGCGAATCCCTGCTCGAGCATCTGCCCGAACATGATTTGCCTTTAATCTGTGTCGATAGAGACTGGAACAAAAACATTGCCACTCAGAGCCACAGCGCGTTAGCCAACAGCACGCTTCCCGACAACCTTGCTTATGTAATCTACACCTCCGGTTCTACCGGAAAACCGAAGGGCGCGATGATCGAGCACCGCGGCATGGTCAATCACCTCTTCGCAAAGATTCATGATTTGGATCTCTCTGCAAATGATGTGGTGGCCCAAACCGCTTCACAAACGTTCGATATTTCTGTCTGGCAGTTGCTGGTTCCTTTGCTCCAGGGCGGGCGGGTCGAAATATTTGCTGATGAGATAGCTCATCATCCGCTGCGGCTCTTCGCCACTGCGACCAAAGAGCAGGTCACGATCCTCGAGGTTGTTCCAGCGCTGCTGCGCGGACTGCTGGAGGAAACGGACGCTGCCGAGGCTTGCGAGTCATCCCGTTTGCGATGGCTGATTGTAACCGGCGAGGCGTTGCCGCCCGGGCTGTGTCGACAGTGGCTGGAACTCCGTCCGGACGTGCCGCTGCTCAATGCTTATGGTCCAACTGAGTGCTCGGATGACGTCGCGCATTTTGCGATCCGTGAGCCGCTCCCGGTCGAAGCGACTCTGACACCGATCGGACGTCCGGTTTCCAATATTCGACTCTACGTCGCGGATGAAAAGCTAAGACTGCTACCCGCCGGCGTGGTTGGCGAATTGTACGCCGCGGGAACCGGTGTAGGACGCGGATACCTGAATCAACCCGATCTGACTGCCGAGAAATTCCGGCCCGATCCGTTTTCCTCAGAGCCTGGTGCGCGTATTTACAGGACCGGCGATCTGGCGCGCTTCAATGCACACGGAAACATTGAATTCCTCGGGCGTCTGGACCACCAGGTGAAAGTACATGGCTTCCGGATTGAGCTCGGCGAGATAGAGACTGCATTGCGACAGTACGAAGGGGTCAGTGAAGCCGTCGTGATGGTAAATGGCGGATCGCTCCGAGCCTACCTCGTCGCCGGCGACGAAAACTCTCTCGCGGTGGATGAGCTTCGCCACCATCTCAAAGGGGTCTTACCGGAGTACATGATTCCAACCGGCTTCGTCATGCTGGAGGCGCTGCCGCTGACAAGTAACGGAAAAATAGATCGTCGTGCCCTCGCACAACTCGAGACCGCGGAAACAGATCGTGTTTACGTGCCTCCGCGCACTGCGGTTGAAGAGGTGGTGGCCGCGATCTGGGCGGAAGTGCTCAAACTTGAACGCATCGGCATTCACGATAGCTTCTTCGATCTGGGCGGACATTCGTTGCTGTCCATTCAGGTTCTTACCCGATTGCAGAAAACCTTCCACGTCGATTTACCACTGCGGGCGCTATTCGAATACGACACGGTGGCCGGCATATCGCAACGCATCGTGGCAATGGAAGCAAGGCCGGGCCAGATGGAAAAGATCGCCGAAATCGTGAAGAGAATCGGAAGCATGTCGGACGCTGACAAGCAGCGATTATTGCAGCAGAAGCGAGAGCAGGAGGTAGTCCATGTTGAGTCATGAAGAGTTACGCAGGAAGGCCACGCTGTCGGCTGAAGATTTCGAGCTATTGGCCCACCTGCTCGAGGAAGAAGGGATCGAAACTGGCGCTCCTTCGACCATCACTCCGAGAAAAAGCACCGATGAAGTAGAACTCTCGTTCGCGCAGCGGCGGCTTTGGTTCATCGATCAGCTCGAGCCGGGAAAGCCGACTTACAATATTCCTTTCGCCGTCCGCTTGAATGGCCGGCTCGACGTGCCCGCCCTCGAACGAACGATCACCGAAATTGTCCGACGCCACGAAGTTCTCCGCACCACCTTCATCACCGCTCCGGACGGTACTCCCAGGCAGCGCATCGCTGCGCCCGGGCCGTATGAGCTCACCATCGAAGACCTCTCGGGCATGCCTGCTTCCGATCGAGAACCGGCAGCTTTGCGGATCGCCACGCTGGAAGCGCAGGCGCCGTTTGATCTCAAAGTAGGCCCGTTACTGCGCGTGAAACTCGTGCGCTTAGGCGACGACGATCACATCGTCCTGGTGACCTTGCATCACACCATCTCCGATGGCTGGTCCACCGGTATTTTCATGGGCGAAGTTGCGAGCCTCTACGAGGCATATCGAAACGGCCGGCAATCATCGCTGCCTGACTTGCAGGTGCAGTATGCGGACTTTGCCCTCTGGCAAAGAGAGTGGTTGAGCGAGGAAGTGCTGGAGGAGCAGTTAAGTTACTGGCGTACGCAATTGGGAACAGAACAGGCGGCGCTCGACCTGCCTACGGATCGGCCGCGGCCGGCAGTGCAGACGTTCCGCGGGGCGCGGCAAAAATTCCAATTACCGGTGGGCGTGAGAGAGCAGTTGCTGAGGCTGGGCCGCGAAGAAGGAGCAACGTTGTTCATGACGTTGCTGGCTGCGTGGCAAGTGTTGCTGCACCGTTATACGGGCGCGGCGTCAGTACCGGTAGGCACTCCGATCGCAGGTCGCACGCGGGCGGAAGTCGAAGGACTGATCGGCTTCTTTGTGAATACCCTCGTGCTGCGTACTGACGTGAACGGCGCCGAGAGCTTTCGTCAGTTATTGAGACAAGTGCGCGAAGTCGCCCTCGGTGCATTCGCGCACCAGGATCTGCCGTTTGAGAAGCTGGTGGAAGAGTTGCACCCGGCCCGCGACGCGAGTCACACCCCGCTGTTTCAGGTATGGTTCGTGTTGCAGAACGCGGTCGTTGGACCAACACAATTTCCCGGCCTCACCTTCACGCCTGTAGTAGTTGATAGCGGCATTGCCCAGTTTGATCTCTCTTTGGATATCTCTGAAGGGCCACAGGGAATGTCCGGAACGCTGATGTATAACGTCGACTTATTCAACGAGTCCACCATCAGCCGGCTGATCACGCATTTCCTGAACCTGATTGACAGCATCGTGGCTGAGCCGGACCAGCCAGTCGCAGCTCTGTCTCTCTTATCGCCATCCGAAACTAGCAAGCTTTTGCACGAATGGAACGAGACGCGTTCAGAAGTAGCTGATGATCGATGCGTCCACGAATTGTTCGAGGAACAAGTGCGGCTTACTCCCGAGGCGATCGCGGTCTCAATGGGGGAGCGTTCTCTCAGTTACGCAGAGTTGAATGCGAGAGCAAATCAATTAGGGCATTACCTCCGTGAGCTTGGAGTTGGACCAGAGACTCTGGTGGGCCTGTGCGTCAAGCGCTCCGTGGAAATGATCGTCGGGATTCTGGGCATCCTGAAAGCAGGTGGAGGTTATGTCCCACTGGATCCGAGCTATCCGCTCGATCATCTGGCAGGAATTTTGGAAAGCGGGCAAGTCGCCGTGCTACTGACGGAAGAAGCACTCGAAGAAAGGCTACCCGCTGGTGTTGGGCTAGTGATTCTGGTTGACGCTGACCGGGAAATGATCGCACGGCAGCCGGAGACAAACGTCGTGAGTGCGGTGAGCACGGCGAACCTCGCGTACGTGATTCACACGTCAGGCTCAACCGGCAAGCCGAAAGGAGTGATGATTCCGCACGGGGGCCTGAACAATTATTTGCAATGGACCATTCCGGCCTACGAAGTCGCTGGCGGGAAAGGTTCAGTGCTGCATTCTTCAATCTCTTTCGATCTTACGATCACGAGTCTGTTCCCGGCGTTGTTGACCGGGCGCCGTGTGGTGCTGACAGAAGAAGAAGCAGGAGTTGCAGGTTTGTTCCAGACGTTGTTGAGCGATGGTGGCCATAGCCTGATCAAGATCACACCGGCCCATCTCGACTTGTTGCGACTGGAGCTGCCGGCAACCAGACTCAACGAATTGACCAACGCGCTGGTTGTTGGTGGCGAAGCATTGACGTGGCAGAGCGTGCGGCCGTGGCGGGAACATGCGCCGCAGACGCGAATCATCAATGAATATGGACCAACAGAGACTGTCGTAGGTTGCTGCGTTTACGAAATCGCGGCCACCGACAGCGAGAGTGGCCGCGTGCCGATTGGAAGACCGATCGACAACACGCAGCTCTACATCCTGGACCAGCAGAAGAGACCGGTGCCAATCGGGGTTAGAGGCGAGCTGCACATCGGCGGCGCGGGCGTAGCCCGTGGCTATTTGTACCTGCCGGACCAGACGGCGGAAAAGTTCATCCCGGATCCGTTTAGTGGTGCAGAAGGGGCACGGTTATACGTGACCGGAGACTGGGCGCGCTACCTGCCTGATGGGCAGATAGAGTATCTCGGTCGCACCGATGACCAGGTGAAATTACGTGGCTATCGCATTGAATTGGGCGAAGTGCAGGCGGCATTGGACGCACACCCGGAGGTTCGCGAGAGTGTCGTTCTGGTGCGTGAAGATTCGCCAGGCGATAAGAGACTTGTCGGTTACGTGGTGCTGAAATCCGCGGAAGCGACCACAGTTCCCGAGCTGCTGCGCTTTCTCAGGGGCAAACTACCTGACTATGAAGTGCCTTCGCGTTTGATGTTTCTGGATGAGCTGCCGTTGACGATCAACGGTAAGGTAGACCACGCGGCGCTTCCGGCCCCCACTTTCGTCCGGCTGGAAGACGAACATGAGGCTGTTGCTCCCGAGACGGAAACCCAGAAATCTCTGGCCACGGTGTGGACTGAAGTATTACGAATAGATGAGCCTGGAATTTACGACAACTTCTTCGATCTGGGCGGTCACTCACTGCTTGCGGTGCAGGTAGTCTCGCGCATCAGAGAGGTCTTTCAAGTCGAGCTGACAGTGCGAGATCTATTCGAGTCGCCCACCATCGCCGAACTAGCGGAAGCTGTCGAGCGCGCCGCCTCCGGCGGACAATCACAAGCTTCAATAATCAAGCGGGTCTCTCGTGACGAACCGCTGCCGGTGTCGTTCGCGCAGCAGCGCATGTGGTTCCAACAACAACTCGACCCCGCCAACCCTGCCTATAACATTCCGGCCGCTTTGCGTATGGTCGGCCGGCTCAACATCGTCGCCCTCGAACGCTCATTGAACGAGATCGTGAGGCGGCACGAAACCTTACGCACAATTTTCGAAATTGTCGACGGGCAGTTGGTCCAGGTAATCCAACCCGTTGAGCCTTTGAACATAGACCTTGTTGACCTGCGCGATCTGCCCGAAACGGAACGTGAGCAGGCAGCCTTGCGGTACGCGATGCAGGAAGCGCAAGGTCCGTTTGATCTGGAGCGTGGTCCACTACTGCGGATTAGCCTGCTGCGTTTGGCCGAAGAGGAGCACGTCGCTTTAGTAACACTTCATCACATTATTTCGGACGGTTGGTCCACCGGCGTCTTTATGCATGAAGTGGCGAAGCTCTACGAAGCGTTCAGCAATGGAAAAGAGTCGCCGTTGCCGGAGCTCGAAGTGCAGTATGCGGACTTCTCGGTTTGGCAGAGAGAATGGTTGAGCGGAGAGGTGCTGGAAGAGCAGTTAACTTACTGGCGCAACCAACTCGGCGGAGATCAGTCGCCGCTTAACCTCCCGATTGACAAGCCACGACCGCCGGTGCAGGGCTTCCGCGGCGCGCGCCAGGCATTCGAAGTGCCGAGCAGGGTGCGAGAGAACTTGCAGGCATTGTGGCGGGACGAAGGAGCAACGTCGTTCATGGCGTTGCTGGCCGCTTTCAGTGTGTTGCTGCACCGCTACACGGGAGCGCAAGGCGTGTCAATTGGGACGCCGATCGCCGGGCGAACGCGGACCGAGATCGAAAAACTGATCGGCTTCTTCA